>Ga0335085_10000366_pt1 | contig 131895 bp, 110 predicted proteins | sample Lox_Sample_45_FD_206712 | JGI IMG/M metagenome (GOLD analysis project Ga0335085, IMG submission 206712) | Soil microbial communities from Loxahatchee National Wildlife Refuge, Florida, United States - Lox_Sample_4.5 | ecosystem: Environmental > Terrestrial > Soil > Wetlands | place: USA...
TGCGGGGTGTGCAGTACTGGCCCGACATGGCGCTCGCGCACGACGGCACGCTGCTGTTCGTGCCCGGCGCGGCGACCGGCGGCCAGGGGCTCGCCGAGGCGGTCTGGGTCGGCCGGGACGGCCGGGCGACGCTGGTGGATTCGGGCTGGACCTTCGTGCCCTCGGAGAACGGTGGGGTCCGCCTCTCGCCCGACGGACGACGGCTCGGCCTCAGCGTGGTGTCCGCGGGGCGCGAGGAGGTGTGGATCAAGCAGCTCGTCCACGGCGGGCCGTTCGTGCGGCTGTCGCTCGAGGGCCAGGGGTTGCGCCCCGAGTGGTCGGCCGACGGCCGCGAGGTGCTGTACATCGGCGAGGAGTCGGGCAACAACGCGTCGCTTCGCCGCCGCCGCACCGATGGTACCGGATCGTCCGAGCTGCTGCTGCACGCTACCCGCGCGGTGTGGGAGGTGCAGGCTCCGCGGGACACGACCAAGATGATCGTGCGGCTGGGCGTCCCGCCCACGCGCGACATCTACCTGTTCGACCGCGCGAAGGGGCAGGGCGACAGCGCGATTTCCCCGCTCGTCGCCGACGACCGCTACGAGGAGAACTCCGTCGCCCTCTCACCCGACGGGCGCTGGCTGGCGTACGCGTCGAACGAGTCGGGCCGCTTCGAGGTGTACGTGCGCCCGTTCCCGGACGTGAACGCCGGTCGCTGGCAGATTTCCGGCGACGGCGGCGATGAGCCGCGGTGGGCCCACAGCGGGCGCGAGCTGTTCTACCGCAGCCAGGCCGGCGACCTGGTGTCCGTTGCCGTCACCGCCGGGGCCACGTTCGAGGTCGGCGCGCAGCACGCGATGTTCCCGGCCGGTGGCTATGTGTCGAACCCGTCCTACTCCGATTACGACGTCGCGCCCGACGACCGCCGCTTCGTGTTCAAGCGTCTCGTGGTCGGGTCCGGGCACGATGCCATGACGGCGATCCTGGTCCAGCACTGGCTCGCCGAAGTCGACGCGCGCCGCGCGGAGAACCGGTGACCGACGTCGTCGCACGCCTCGCCGCCGCGCTCGCCGACCGCTACCGCATCGAGCGGGAGCTGGGGCAGGGCGGGATGGCCACCGTCTATCTCGCGCACGACGTGAAGCACGACCGCAACGTGGCGCTCAAGGTGCTGCGCCCCGAGCTGGCGGCCATCCTCGGCGGCGAGCGATTCCTCGCCGAGATCAAGACGACGGCGAATCTCCAGCATCCGCACATCCTGCCGCTGCACGACTCGGGCGAGGCGGGCGGGTTCGTGTTCTACGTGATGCCGTACGTGGAAGGCGAGTCGCTGCGCGACCGGCTGGCGCGCGAGAAGCAGCTCCCCATCGCCGATGCGGTGCGGATCGCGACCGAGGTGGCCGGCGCGCTGGACTACGCGCACCGCCACGGCGTGGTGCATCGCGACATCAAGCCCGAGAACGTGCTGCTCCACGAGGGCCAGGCGCTGGTGGCCGACTTCGGCATCGCGCTGGCGGTGAGCCGCAGCGACGGCGGCACCCGGATGACCGAGACCGGGATGTCGTTAGGCACGCCGCACTACATGAGCCCCGAGCAGGCGATGGGCGAGCGGGAAATCACGCCCAAGTCGGACGTGTACGCCCTCGGCGCGATGACCTACGAGATGCTGCTCGGCGAGCCGCCGTTCACCGGGCCGACCGCCCAGTCCATCGTCGCCAAAGTCATGACCGAGAAGCCGGCGCCGCTCGTGGCGCGGCGCGACACCGTGCCGCCGGAGGTCGAGGACGCGGTGCTGACGGCGCTGGCCAAGCTGCCGGCCGACCGGTTCGCCACGGCGGCGGACTTCGGCGCGGCGCTGGCCGGGCAACCCGGCCCGCGACCGCCCACGGCGGCGCACACCGCGCACGGCGCGCCGCCTGCGTCACCCACCGCGTTGCGGGTCGCGCTCGCGGCCGCGGCCGTCGCGACACTCGCCGCGGTGTACTTCGCGGTTCGCGCGGGACGCGCGCCCGCGCGCCCCGTCGCGCGCTACAGCATCGCCATCCCGAATCTCCGTTCCGGCTCGCAGGTGTACGGCGGTACGGCGATCGCGATCGCGCCGGACGGCTCGCGCATCGCGTTCGTCGCGAACAGCGGTCAGGGCGGCACGAAACTGTGGATTCGGGACCGCGACGACGGCACGCCGCGCCCGCTCGAGGGCACCGAGGGGGCTGACGGCCCGTTCTTCTCGCCCGACGGCCAGTGGATCGGCTACTTCGCCGGCGGGCGCCTCTACAAGATCTCGGCCGCCGGCGGCACGCCCATCGCGCTGGCGGATTCCGCGGCGCAAACGATCCCCGGCGGCGCCTGGTTGAGCGACGACCGGATCGTGTACGCGAGTCCGTCGTTTGCCCTGCTGCGGGTCCGGGCCGGCGGCGGCGCGGTGGAGACGGTCGAGCCGCCGCCGCGCGTGCTGTCCGGCGCGCCGGGGTTTCCGGCGGCGCTGCCCGAGCCCGACCGTATCCTGCTCACGGAGTGCTCGAACAACTGCGCCCAGATGACCGTGGTGGCGGAGAATCTGCGAACCCACGAGCGCCACACGCTCCTGCCGAGCACCGCGCGCGCCTGGTACCTGCCGTCGGGCATTCTGGTCGCGGTGCGCCAGGACGGAGGCGTGGTCGGCGCGCGGTTCGATCCCGGCTCGATGCGCATCACCGGGAACGTGGTCCCCCTGCTCAGCGGCGTGCAGCTCGAGCTGGGCATCATCCCGGAGTTCAGCGTGGCGGACGACGGCACGATGATGTATCTGGCCGCCGACTCCGCCAGCGGGAACAGCGTCGTGATGCGGGTGGATCGGGCCGGCCGGGCCACGGTGCTCGACCCGGCATGGCGCGCCAACTTCTCCAGCCTCGCGCTCTCGCCCGACGGCCGCAGGCTGGCGGTCAGCATCCAGGCCGGCGGCCGCTCCGACCTCTGGGTCAAGCAGCTCGACGCCGGCCCCCTCACGCGGCTCACCTTCACGGGCACGCTCAATTACCGAGCGGCGTGGCGGCCGGACGGCCGCTCGTTCGCCTTCACGTCCGACCGCGACCACGGCCTCTCGCTGCTCTACAGCGTGCGGGCCGACGGGAGCTCGCAGCCCGAGCGCCTGCTGCCCGGCGACAGCAACCAGGTGGACGAGTCCGAGTGGTCGCACGACGGCCAGTGGCTGGTGTACCGGGTGGGGACGTCGGACGGGCAGCGCGACATCTACGCCCGCGGGGTCGGGACGGACACGGCGCGGGTGACCGTGTCGGCCGGAGCGTTCGACGAATACGAGCCCACGCTCTCGCCCGATGGCCGCTGGGTGGCGTACGTGTCGGTCGAGTCGGGGCACGAAGAGGTGTACGTGCGGCCCTTCCCGCGGACCGATCGGTCGCGCTGGCAGGTGTCGACGGGCGGCGGCGCGGAGCCGGTATGGTCGCACTCGGGCCGCGAGTTGTTCTACATGGGCGCGAACGACAGTCTGATGGTGGTGCCCGTCACGGAGAGTCCCGACTTCCACGCCGGTGCGCCCACGGCGCTGTTCTCCACGCGGCCGTTTCTCGTTCCGCCGTATCACCAGAGCTACGCGATCGCGCCGGACGACCGCGGCTTCATCATGCTGCAGCGCGCCGGATCGGGCGCGGCGCATGTCGCGAACCTGACGGTCGTGCTGAACTGGCTGACGGAAGTCGAAGCCAAGATGAGCGGGTCCAGATAGTGACGAACCGAACGGAGAGGACAATGCGGACCACGAGTGTCATCGCGGCGCTGGCCCTGAGCCTGGGCGCCCTCACCGCCTGCAACGGTGGCCGGAGCGGAGCGTCGGGAACCACGGCGAGCGCGGCCGATTCCGCGTTCACCACACTCGCGCGCGCGATCATCGACGATCACATGGTCCGCCACCCGAGCGCCGCCACCGACCTCGGCGTTCACACCTGGGACTCCACCCTCGAGGACGTCTCGCAGGCGGCGATCCATGCCGAGTCGCGGGCGTTCGCCGAATTCCGCGCACGGCTGGTGAGCATGGACACCACCGACCTGTCGGCGGCCAACCGCGCCGACCGGGCGCTGCTGATCCGGACGATGGATGCCGGCATCCTCTCCGACAACGTGATCCGCCAGTGGTCGAAGGACGCCGACGCGTACAGCAGCACGATCACCAACGCCGCCTTCACGCTGATCAAGCGCAACTTCGCGCCGCCGGCCGACCGGTTGCGGTCGCTGATTGCCCGTGAGCGGCGGATGCCCGGCGTGCTGGCCGCGGCGCACGCGAACCTCGACAACCCGCCGGAGGTCTACACCCGGATCGCGATCGAGCAGATCGACGGCGACATCTCGTTCTTCCGGCACGACGTCCCGGCCGCGTTCCCAGACGTGCAAGACCGCACGCTCCTGGCGACGTTCCGGGGGACCAACGACTCGGTCATCGCCGCGCTGACCGCGTACAAGAGCTGGGTGCAGCGCGACGTGCTGCCCCGGTCGCACGGCACCTTCGCCTGGGGCGCCGACACCTACGCGAAGGCGCTCGCGGCCAACGAAATGGTCGACCTCCCGCTCGACTCGCTGCTCAGGATCGCCGAGGCGGACCGTCGGAAGAACGAAGCGGCGTTCCAGGCCGCCGCGCGGCAGATCGATTCCACCAGGACCGCCGAGCAGGTGCTCCAGTCGCTCCAGGCCGAGCACCCGGCGCCGGACCGGTTGCTCGCCGTGACCCAGGCGACGCTCGATTCGCTGCGGGAGTTCCTGGTGGATCACCACATCATCACGGTGCCGCCGGGGGACGTCGCCCGGGTCGCGGAAACGCCGCCGTTCATGCGCGCGGTGACCGAAGCCTCGATGGATACGCCGGGGCCCTTCGAGACGGCGCACCTGCCGGGCCGGTACAACATGACGCTGCCCGACCCGCGCTGGCCCGCGGCCGAGCAGGAGCAGTACATGCGCTCGTGGTATCCGGCGGCGATCTCGAACGTGTCCACGCACGAGGTCTATCCGGGGCACTACATCCAGTTCCTGTACGCGCACCAGTTCCCCAGCGACGTGCGCCGGGTGTTCGGCGCCACCACGAACATCGAGGGCTGGGCGCACTACGGCGAACAGATGACCCTGGACGAGGGCCTGCACAACGGCGACCCGAAGTACCGGCTCGCTCAGCTCCAGGACGCGCTGCTGCGCGATGTGCGGTTCATCGTCGGGATCGAGATGCACACCCAGGGCTTGAGCATCGACTCGGCGAAGCAGCTGTTCATCACCGAGGGCCATCAGCCCCCCCCGGTCGCCGAGGCGGAAGCCAAGCGCGGCACGTCCGACGCGCTGTACGGCTACTATACGATGGGCAAGCTGATGATCCTCAAGCTGCGCGCCGATTACCAGGCGAAGATGGGCGCGGCGTACTCGCTCCAGGGTTTCCACGACGCGTTCATCAAGCTGGGGCCGTTGCCGTTGCCGTTGATGCGTCAGGCGATGCTCGGGTCGGTCGGGAACCTGTTCTGAGGATAGCGGGAGGCCCCCCGCCCCGAAGGCCGCGGTCCTTCACCGACCTTCGACGAACAGCTGCACCAGGTTCAGGATCACGCACGCCGACTGGGCCAGGACGCGGGTGGAGATCCACTCCGCGGGGCCGTGGAAGTTCACGCCTCCGGCGAAAACGTTCGGCGTCGGCATGCCCATCTCGGTCAGTCGCGAGCCGTCGGTGCCGCCACGGATCGGCTCGAGCCGCGGCGTGATCCCCACGGCCCGCACGGCCGCGTCCAGCTTCTTCGCCACGTCGGGGTAGCGGCTCAGCACGTCGTACATGTTCCGGTACTGCTTCCGGATCTCGACCTTGACGCCTAACCGCGGCTCCTCGGCCATGAGGCTGGTGCACATCCGCTCCAGGCGCCGGCCGCGCTCCTCGAGCACCTTCGTGTCGAAGTCGCGGATGATGAGCTGCAGCGTGCAGGCCGCGGCGTCGCCCGACGCCGCCACGGGGTGATAGAACCCCAGCCGCCCGTCGGTGCACTCGGGTGATTCGCCCATCGGCAGCCGGTCGAGCAGCTTCCCCATCCAGGTGAGCGCGTTCACCATCTTGCCGCGCGCGGTGCCGGGATGGACCGCGACGCCGGTGAAGGTGATCACCGCCTTGTCGGCGGAGAACGTCTCCACGTTGATCTCTCCCGTGAAGCTCCCGTCCACGGTGAACGCCAGCGGGCAGTCGAATAACTCGAGCGGGAATCGGTCGGCGCCCCGCCCGATCTCTTCGTCGGGGTTGAAGCACACCCGCAGGGTGGGCCGCGGGACGTCGGGGCGCTGGAGCAGGATTTCCAGCGCGCCCATGATCGCCGCGATGCCGGCCTTGTCGTCGGCGCCCAGCAGGGTGCGGCCGTCGGTGGTGATGATCGTGTCGCCGACGCAGTCCTTGAGCTCGGGCGTGTCGGCCGGGTCGATGACGATGCCGTTGCCCACCGCGATGGCCGTGCCGTCGTAGCGCTCCACCAGCCGCGGGTTCACGCTGGTGCCGGTGAACGCGGGCGCGGTGTCGAGGTGCGCGCACAGGCCGAGGCGGCCGGGCGCGGTGCCGGGCAGCTCGGCCAGGACGTAGCCGTTCTCGTCCATGGTCACGTCGGGCTGCCCAACGCCCCGCAGGCCCAGCTGCGTGAGCTCGTCCACGAGCCGGCGTGCCAGCTCGAGCTGCTTGGCGGTACTCGGGCAGGTGGTGCTAGCTTCGTCCGACTGCGTGTCGAGGCGCACGTAGCTGAGCAGGCGCTCGACGATGCGGGTTCGGGCCAGGACGTGCGACGGGTCATTGAAAGCGATCATGTCGGAGTTCACCCATTGAAGGAACGCACATGACGACCGGGGCGCAGACGCCGTCGAAGACGAAGGGGTTCACCACCCTCTTCCTCATCGAGATGTGGGAACGGTTCGGCTACTACGGCATGACCGCCGTGGTGGTGCTGTTCATGGTCCAGCGCCTCGGCTACAGCGACGACCGCGCCAACCTCACCTTCGGCGCGTTCGCCGCGCTTGCCTACACCGTGCCCACGCTCGGCGGCTGGATCGGCGACAAGCTGCTCGGCAGCCGCCGCACCATGGTGCTGGGCGCCCTGATCCTCGCCCTGGGCTACATCGGCCTGGCCATTCCCAATCACCCTGGGCTCCTGTTTCCGGCGCTGGCCCTGGTGGCGGTGGGCGGCGGCGTGTTCAAGGCGAATCCCGCCAACATGGTCTCCAAGATCTACGAGGGCGACCCGGCGAAGATCGACAGCGCGTTCACGATGTACTACATGGCGGTCAACGTCGGCTCCACCGCCTCGCAGCTCGCCACACCCCTGATCGCGGTCAAGATCGGCTGGCACGCGGCGTTCGCGGTGTGCGCCGGCGGGCTCGTCGTCGGCATCATCAACTACTTCGCCATGAGCCGCTACCTCGAGCACGTGGGCTCCGCGCCCGACTTCAAGCCGCTCGACGTCACCCGGTTCGTCCTCGTGCTCCTCGGCATCGTCGCCGGCATCGTGGCGGTGACGTTCATCGTGCAGGACCGCGCCATCGCGCGGGCGACCGTCGTGTGCGGTTTCCTCGCCATGCTCGCCATCTTCGGCATCATGATGCAAAGGGGAACCGAGCGCGAGCGCAAGGGCCTCACGGCCGTGCTGATTCTCGTGGGGCTGGGAATGCTGTTCTTCATCTTCTACCAGCAGATGTTCACCTCGCTCACCCTGTTCGCCCTGCGCAACGTGAATCGCAACGTGTTCGGGTACGAGGTGCCCGCCGGCCAGGTTCAGGCGCTCAACCCGATCTGGATCTTCATCCTGAGCCCGGGACTCGCCTGGCTGTACACGCGACTGGGCAAGGGCAAGGGCGGCGACTTTCACATCTCCACCAAATTCGCGATCGGCTTCGCGGTGCTGGCCGTCGGGTTCTTCATCTTCGGGCTGAGCGGCCGGTTCGCGGACCAGGGCAAGGTGGCGTTCGGGTGGATGGTGGGCGGCTTCGCGTTCCAGTCGCTCGGCGAGCTGCTGATCAGCGCGCTCGGCCTCGCGGTCATGGCGCGCTACGTCGGCCCGGCCCTGCGCGGGTTCATCATGGGCGTGTGGTTCCTCGCGACCGGAATCTCGCAGTACCTCGGCAGCTACGTCGCAACGTTCGCGAGCGTGCCGCAGAACGTGACGGATCCGGTCGCCACCCTGCCGCTGTACACCGGACTGTTCACCAAGCTGGGCGCCGTGGCCGTGGCCGGCATGCTGATCGCCGCGGCGGTGATCCCGCTGATGAAGCGGCTCTCGGCGGTGGCCGAAGGGCCGTGGGAGCCGGCTACAGCACCGTGACGGTCGTGACCATCCCCCGCCGGAAGTGCGGGGCCGGCGACGTCGCGTCCGTCATCATGCACAGGAACAGGTAGCGCCCCGGCGGCAGGTCGGCGGCGAACGTGACCTGGTGCCACCGCTCCTGGCCGACCGTGCCGCCGAACGCTTCCGCGGGCGCGTCGTGCATGGTGGGCTTGCCGAGCCACGCCTCGACCTGCTGGTCGGTGCGCCCGGGGAGCACGCGCAGGATCGCGAGGTCGTGGCTGTGCGGCCCGTCGTTGTCCACCCGGAAGACGTGGCGGCCGGCGCGCAGCGTGTCCGGCATGGCGACGTGGTAGTCCGTCTCGCGGACGTGCACGTCGGGCGCGGGGACGGCCGGCGCGCCGGCGTCCTGGCCGGTCACCGTAAGGGTGCTCATCATGCCGAGCTGGGCGTGCTCCTTGCCGGTGGAATCGGGCCACCAGCAGATCATCGAGTAGGTGCCCGGCTCGAGCACCAGGTACGCCGTCACGCTGTCGCCGGGCGACACGGCGCCGGGGCCGCCGAGCTCGAGGAACCAGTGGATGGGCGCGTCGCCCTGCATCGCCTGCACGAGGTCCCCTAACGTCTTGCCGGAGTCGAGCCGGGCGATCCCCATCATGTGGATCTCCCTCCCCGCGTTCACGAGGCGCAGGGCGACGAGCCCCGCGGGCGCGGTGCGGCTGCTGTCGAAGGCGTAGTCCCGCGCGACCACGCGGACGAGCGTGGGCGTGGTGGCCTCCGGGCGATGGCCGGCCGAGCAGGCGGCGACGGCGAGGCCGGCCGCGATGGCGCGCGTCAGGGAACGCACGAGAATCCCTGGGCTGTGGGACGACGCAAGCTGCCGGGGCGGTGCGTCGCTGTCAACGCCGCTGGGGTCCGTGTCGCGGCGCGTGGACTCCGAACAGCGCCAGGTCGATCGCCTCGCCCATCGCGCGGTAGCCGGCGTCGCCCGGGTGGAGGTGATCGCCGCTGTCGTGCGCCGGCAGGAATCTCCCGGGGTGCGCGGGGTCGCGGGTTGCCGCGTCGAAGTCGATCACGCCGTCGTACGCGCCGCTGGTCCGGATCCACGTGTTGACCGCCTCGCGCTTCGCCTCGCCCTCGGGCGTGTAGTAGAAGGCGCCCTCGAACGGGGTGAGCGTGGCGCCGTAGATCACGAGACCCAACTCGTGCGCCCGCGCGATGAGTTGCTGGTGTCCGGCGATGATCTCGGCCGCGCTGACGTCCTGGTCCCGATACTCCGTTCCCATCGCCGGCCAGCCGATGTCGTTGATCCCCTCCAGCACGATCACGTAGCGGACGCCCGGCTGCCGCAGCACGTCGCCGTCGAACCGCGCGAGCACCGCGCGGCCCGCGCGGTCGTGGAGGACCCGGTTCCCGCCGATGCCTTCGTTGAGCACGGCGAGGCGGTCCAGCGCGTGCGCGGCGGCGAGCCGGCGGGCGAGGACGTCGGGCCAGCGCGCGTTGGAGTCCACCGTGGACGCCGCGCCGTCGGTGATCGAGTTCCCGAGCGCGACGATCGCCGCGGCGCCCGCGGGCGCGCGCACGCTCACGCCGGCGATGACGTACCAGCTGCGGGTGGTGGTGTCGGCCGGCATCGCGACGTCGGCGGTGTGATTGCCCGGCGGCGACACCCAGGAGGTCGCGCGCGCCGACGAATGGAACGTCGAGGCGGGCGTCGAGTCGGGAAAGTAGAGGCTGATCGTGAGGTCGCCGAGCGGCGGCACGCGGATCGCCACCGGATCGCTCAGCGCCGGGGCGCCGGCCAGGATAGTGATTACAGAGTCGCCGCCGAAGGTGAGCGCGTGGTCCGTGCCGGGCACGATGGTCGCCCCGCCCGCCGACAGCGCGATGTGCGCCGCGCCGACCACCAGCGGCGCCTGCCCGAATTCGTTCGACAGCCGCACCCGCACCGTGTCGCCGCCCATGCTGACGCGCACGACTTGCCGGATCGTCTGGTGCGAAAACGCCGCCACGGAGGCAGCGCCCGAGAGGACGACGCCCTGCGGGCTGGCGGCCCAGGTGCCGACCCAGTGCCGTCCCGCGGCGGCGCGCGCGCCGTGCGCGGGCTGCTGGGCGGTGAGGCCGGTTGCGCCGAGCAGAACGGCTGCGAACGTGGCGGCGAGCGTGCGGTGCGACATTGGGTCCACCATCCTTCGATGGGTGAGGTCGGAAGCGGCGGCCAACATGGAGGCCGGAGCGACGGGCTGTCAACGTACGAAGCGAGATGCGTTGACATCGTATAAATGATGTACTAGCATCAACCGTGCGCACGACCATCGACCTCGACCGCTCCCTGCTCGACCGGCTGCGCCGCGAAGCCCTGCGGCGCCACGTCCCCTTCAAGACCCTGCTCAACAAGCTGCTGCGCGAAGGCCTCGCGGCGCGGCCCGTCGCGCCGTCCGCGTATCGCGGGCCGGTCTTCGCGATGGGCAACCCCGAGCCGGCGCTCGATCTCACCAAGGCGCTCGGGCTCGCCGCCACGCTCGAGGACGACGAAGTCGTGCGCGAGCTCGAGCGGCGCAAGTAGCCGGCATGAAGGTCCTCGACCTCAACGTGCTTCTGTACGCCGTCAACCGGGACAGCGCCCCGCATCGCCGTGCCAAGGCGTGGCTCGACGGCCTGCTCTCGGGCGAGGAGGCGGTTGCGATCCCGTGGGTGGTGCTGCTCGGGTTCCTGCGCCTGACCACCAACGCCCGCATCATGCCCAGGCCGCTCGCTCCCGCGCAGGCCCTGACCGTGGTGGACGGTTGGCTCGCGGCGCCGAGCGTGGTCCCGCTGCACCCCGGTGAGGAGCATTGGCGCATCCTCCGGGAACTGCTCGCGGCCAGCGGCACCGCCGGCAACCTCACGCCCGACGCGCACCTCGCGGCGCTCGCCATCGAGCACGGCTGCGAGCTGTGCTCCGCGGACGGCGACTTCGCGCGGTTTCCCGCATTGCGCTGGACGAATCCGCTGGCCGGCTAACGCGGCCAGGCGGCCCGATCACCCCAGTACTGAGGTAGACGCCATGACGCATCGTGTCGGATCCGCTGGTTTCGCCGCACTCCTGGTCGCGCTGTCGCCGCTCGGTGCCGCGGCGAGCCCCGGTCCGATCCACCTCCAGGATTTCCGCGCGCTGGTGCGGATCGAGTCGCCCAGCTTCTCGCCGGACGGCAGGCAGCTCGCGTTCCTTACGGTCCAGGCCGATTTCGTCCACGACCGGTACGACGCGACGCTGCGCGTGATGAATACGGCCGGCGGCGGGGAGCGCGCTCTGGTGAGCGGGATGCACGGCGTGCAATCGCCGAGTTGGTCGCCGGACGGCCGCACCCTGGCGTTCATCGCGGACGCGAGCGACGGAACCTCCCAGCTCTACACCGTGCCGGCGGCGGGCGGCGCGCCCGCGCAGCTCGGCCATGCGCCGAACGGCATCGAGCAGTTCGCATGGAGCCCCGACGGGCAGAGCGTGGCCTTCGTGACGCCGGACCCTTCGCCGCTGAGCGCCGCGGACCGGAGCGCGCACCACGACCTGTTCACGATCTCCGACGACGACTACCTGATCCAGGAGCCGCCCGTCGCCTCGCACATCTGGCTGCTGTCGGTGCGGAGCGGCCGGGCGCGCCAGCTCACCCGCGGCACCACCAGCGTGCTCGAGGCGCCGCCGCCCTTCGGAGGCGGCGCGTCCGCGCCCAGCTGGTCGGCCGATGGGGCGTGGCTCGTCTACACGCAGCAGGCGAACGCGCACGACGCCGATACGGACAGCACCCGGATCGTCGCGGTGAACCTGGCGACCGGCGAGGAGCATCCGCTCACCGGCGAGCGCAGCTACGAGTACGTCCCGCGCTTCGCGCCGCGGGGCGACACCGTGGCGTGGCTGTTTCCCCACGGCCCGGGGCCGGTGAGCGCGATGGAGCTGCTCGTCGCGTCGCCGGGCGGGGGCGCGGCGCGCGACATCAGCGGCGGTCTGGATAAGAACCTCACCGGCTTTGCCTGGCTGCCCGATGCCGCCGGCCTGGTCGGGATCGCCAACGACGACGTCCGCAGCGCCCTGTTCGTGCAGCCGCTCGACGGCGCCGGGCACGCGCTCGACCTCGGCGATCTGGAGCCGCTCGAGGTAGCGGTCTCACCGGGCGGCGCGCTGGCCTTGGTCGCCGACGGCGCGACGCAAGCGCCCGAGCTGTACCTGCTGCCCGCGGCGCAAGGCGGCGCAACGCCGACGCGGCTCACCGACTTCAATCACGGCTTCGCGGCCTACGCGTATCCGCGCAGCGTCGAGGTCCGCTGGACCGCGCCGGACGGGCAGCCCGACGACGGCATCCTCACGTACCCGAACGGCTACGAGGCCGGCCGCCGCTACCCGCTGGTGGTGTTCAGCCACGGCGGCCCCGAGGCGGCCTCGACGGAGGACTTCGACACCGGCGAGATCGGGCCGCTGCGCGACCGGTTCGCCGCCGACGGCTATCTCGTGTTCGAGCCTAACTACCGCGGGAGCGACAACCTGGGCAGCGCGCACGAGCACGCGATCTTCCGCGATCCCGGCGACGGCCCGGACAGCGACGTGATCTCGGGTGTCCGGATGCTCGAGGCGCAGGGCATCGTGGACACGGCACGGATCGCCGCGGTGGGCCACTCCTACGGCGGCTACATGACGGCCTGGCTGATCGCGCACCACCACATCTGGAGCTGCGCGGTGGTGGCGGACGGCGTGATGGACTGGACCGAAGAGTACGAGCTGACCGGCGACGGCAACCTGGCCTGGACGCGCGGGTCGCTGGGGGGCAGCCCGTGGGACGTGGGCAGCGCCGACCTGTATCGCACCGGCTCGCCGATCACGTACGCCGGTGCCATCACCACGCCGACGCTCATCGTTTCGGGGACCGCGGACGTCACCGTCCCGATCACCGAGTCGTTCGCGCTCTACCACGCGCTGGCTAGCCGGAACGTGCCGGTCACGTTCCTCGGCATCCCGGGTGCGCATCATTCGCCGCACGACCCGGTGCACCGGGAGGACTACTATCGCGCGGTCGAGGACTGGGTGGTGCAGCATCTGGGCGGGTAAGCGGACAGGCGACGGAGATTCGCGTTAGCGGGGCTCCACGCTGCGGCGTATCTTGGGCCCTCTCTCATGACTCTGATCCGCAGCTTCGCCACCGCGACGCCTCCGGGCGCTCGCGGTCGAGGTGGTTCCCGGGCCCGCCGGCGTGGTGAGCGCCGTCGCGCCCGCGCGAGCCTGCCATGACCGACACCCTCGACCGCCTCCCCGCCGCGCTCGAAGGCCGCTACCGCATCGAGCGGGAGCTGGGGCAGGGCGGGATGGCCACGGTCTATCTCGCCCACGACGTGCGGCACGGCCGGCCGGTGGCGCTCAAAGTCCTGCGCCCCGAGTTGGCCGCGGTGCTCGGCGCCGACCGATTCCTGGCCGAGATCCGGACGACGGCCAATCTGCAGCACCCGCACGTCTTGCCGCTGTTCGACTCGGGCGAGGCCGACGGCTTCCTCTACTACGTGATGCCGTACGTGGAGGGCGAGAGCCTGCGCGAGCGCCTGACGCGCGAGCGGCAGCTGCCGGTGGACGAGGCGGTGCGGATCGCGCGGGAGGTGGCCGAAGCGCTGGAGTACGCGCACCAGCAGGGCGTGATCCACCGGGACGTCAAGCCGGAGAACATCCTGCTGCACGGCGGGCACGCGCTGGTGGCGGACTTCGGGATCGCGCTGGCGGTAACGAGGATCGGCGGGACGCGGCTGACGGAGACGGGGCTGAGCCTGGGGACGCCGGCCTACATGGCGCCGGAGCAGGCGATGGGGGAGCGCGAGATCACGCCGAGGGCGGACGTCTACGCGCTGGGGTGCGTGCTGTACGAGATGCTGGCGGGGGAGCCGCCGTTCACGGGGCCGACGGCGCAGGCGATCGTGGGGCGCGTGATGACGGAGACGCCGCGGCCCTTGGCGCTGCAACGACACACGGTGCCGGCGCACGTCGAGGCCGCGGTGTACACGGCGCTGGAGAAGCTGCCCGCCGACCGGTTCGCCACGGTCGGCGTCTTCGCCGCCGCGCTCGCCGCCCCCGCCCTCACGGGCACCGCAGGGACCGCGCCGGGCGGGAGCTCCCCGCGCCTCGGCTCGCGCGGTCGAGGACGCCGGCTGTGGGGGCCGCTGGGCGTCGCGTTGGGCACCGTGCTCGGCGCCGTGTTCTGGGCGGTGGCGCGACCGGTGCCCCGCGCCAGCATCCACCGCTACGCTCTGGCGCTCCCCGATTCGGAGGCGCCCGACCCCATGTACCCCGTCGTCCCGTCGCCCGACGGGTCTCACCTCGCCTATCTGGGCCCCGGCGCGGGCGGCGAGCAGGTGTGGATCAAGCCACGCGACCGCTACGAGGCTGCACCGCTCGAGGGCACGACCGGGGCCACCGACCTCACCTGGTCTCCGGATGGGCGCTGGATCGCGTTTCTGGCGGACGGTCATGTGGAGAAGATCCCGGCCGCCGGCGGCGCCCCCACCGCGCTGGCCGACTCGGCCTATCCGCGTGCCGGCCTCGCCTGGCTCGATGACGGCACCATCGTCTTCGACCGGGACGATGCGCGCGGGCTGCGGCGCGTGTCCGCTGCGGGCGGCTCGGCCACGACGGTGTGGACGGACAGTGTGGCGCTCGGGGTGCCAATCCCTCTGCCCGGCGGCCGCGGCGTGCTGTTCGGGCGGTGCCCGATCTCGTGCGGCTACGGTGACGATCTGTGGGCGCTCGACCTCAGATCTGGTCGGGCGCACATGGTGCTCGCCAACGCCTCGAGGGGCTGGGTGCTGCCCGGTGGCATGCTCGTCTACGTGCGCCCGGATGGCGCCGTGCTCGCGGTCCCGTTCGATCTCCGGACGCTCGGGGTGAGCGGCTCGGCGATCACGGTGACGGACGGCGTTTCCGTTCTGTATGGCTACCTCCCCCTCGCGGCGGTTTCCCGTTCGGGGACGATCGTCGTTCGCCTCCGCGGCGCCGCGGCACAGGGCGAGTACCAGATGGTGTGGGTGGACCGCACGGGACGGGAGTCCCCGGTGGACAAGACCTGGACCTTCGCCATGGCGTGGCAGGCCGGGTGGGTGCTGTCTCCCGACGGCACACGGTTGGCCATCGGCCTGGCGACGCGTGCGGGCGACGACATCTGGGTGAAGCAGTTGCCCCATGGGCCCCTCTCGCGCGTCTCCTACGACAGCGCCAGGGAGTACCGGCCGCGCTGGCTGGCGGGTGGACGCTCGGTGATGTTCTTGTCGGACCGTGCCCGGCCGTCGCCGTTAGGCCTCTATCGCCGGTCGGCCGACGGTACCGGCTCTGATTCCCTCGTCGTCGGCACGGCGTTGGAAGTCTGGGAAGGCGAGTGGTCGCCCGACGGCCGCTGGTTGCTGGTCCGCACCGGTAGCTCGTACGCCCACAGGGACATCCTGGGTTTGCGTCCGGGCGTCGACACCGCACTCAGGCCGCTGGTGGTGACGCCGTACGACGCGGAGGCGATCGCCCTCTCGCCCGACGGCCGGTGGCTGGCCTATCAATCCGACGAGACCGGCCGCAACGAGGTGTTCATCCGGCCGTTCCCGCAGACGGAATCCGGCAAGTGGCAGGTCTCGAGCGGCGGCGGGATCGCGCCGCTGTGGGCCCGCGACGGGCGCGAGCTGTTCTACGTGAACCAGAACCGCGACATGACCGCGGTGACCGTCGGCCCCGGAGCCGAGCCGCGGCTGGGCGCGCCGCGGGTGCTGTTCCACATGGCGGATGACCTGTACCTCCACGCCTACGAGGACTACACGCCGTTCGACGTCGCGTCGGACGGACGGTTCATCATGGCGCGCGCGGTGACGAACCCGGCCGCGCGACCCGGGGCGCTGATCGTCATGGAGCACTGGACGGCGGACGTGCCGGCGCTGGTGCAGCGCGGACGGTGACCGGCGCCCCGTCGCGTACGACGTCGAGAGGCAGGCCGGGGCTTCGTACACCGTGGGGACGGCGACCGACAGCGTGAGCCGGCGGATCGCCGGGCTTCCAGACGGAGCCACCCGGCCGGTCTTCTCACCCGACGGACGGTGGCTGGCCTACGTCTGGTCCGAATCGGGGCGCCGCGACGTCTTCGTGAGCCCCTATCCCGGTCCTGGTGGCCGCTGGCCCATGTCCACCCAGGGCGGCGAGTGGCCCGTGTGGTCACCGTCCGGTCATACACTGTTCTATCGGGGCGGGGACGGGTGGCTCTACGCGGCCGCGCTGCATGTCGGCAGCGAGGCCGTGGTTGTCAGTCGGGCGCGACTCTTCGACGCGCGGCCCTACGCCGACCTGGGCTTCGGCGTCTTCCCGGATAGCCGGCATTTCGTGTTCGTCAGCGAGAATCATGCGTCTCCCGAAGTGCACGTCGCCCTCAACTGGTTCGGGGAGATGTACCGGCGCCTGCGGCTCGATCGGGGCGGCGGCACGTGATAACGGGTTGGTCTTGGCGCCGTAGAGCGTGATGGTTTCCCGCACGTCGGGAGGCCCCGGCTGGCCGGGCTTCAGCGTGCCGGCAGCTCGGCCCTCAGCCGCTCGATCGAGGCCACGACCGCCTCGGGCTGTTCCTCGAATACGAAGTGGCCGGCGCCGGGCACCGCGTCGATCGCGAAGCTGCGCAGCGAGCGCCGCAGCAGCTCCAGCTCCGCGAGCGGCGGCCCGCCGTCGTGCGGCGCCTCACCGAGAATCATCCGCACCGGACAGGTGATCTCGCCCAGATGCGGCGCGAGCGGCTCGGGCTCGCGGCTGTCGGCCATCGCGCGGTAGGCGTGCAGGGTCGCGCCCAGGTTCTCCGCGGCGCCCACGGTGTAGCCGTCTATCACGGTCTGCGTTATCCAGGTGGTGTCGCCGGACGCCGCGACCAGCGAATGGTGCAGCTCGTGGCGCACCAGGCGCATGCCGCCGAACACCTTGATGAGCGGCGCGAACCGCATCGCACGGCCCATCGCCGGCGTCGCCGCGCGCTCGGTGGGGCCGCCCTCGATGGTGACCAACCCTTCGACCATCGCGGCATGGCGGATCGCGAGCCGGAACCCGATCGCGCCGCCGATCGAGTGCCCGACGATGATCGCGTGCTCGATGTGCAGGCTGTCGAGCACCGCGGCCACGCGGTCGGACTGGGCGGTGAGCGAGTAGTCGGCGTGCGCGGGCCGGCCCGACGTGCCGAAGCCGAGCGGCTCGACGATGATGACCTGATAGCCGGCGGCCGTGAGCAACGGCAGCAGCTTGCGGAATCCGAACACGGAACCGAACAGGCCCGGAATCAGCACCAGTGGACGCCCCCCGCCCTCCATGACCACATGGAGTGATTCGGCGGGCGCGGTGGCGATCATGTAATGCCGCGTTGAATCCTGCGGCGCGGCCAGGGCGGTGTCGGCGGCGAGACCGCGCGGCACGGGGCCGCCCGCCGCGCCGGTGCGCGCGGCGCCCGCCCCCGCGAGCGCGAGAGCGGCCGCGACGGTGAGAGCGAGGCTCGGCACGGTGAGGTGGGTCAGTTGGGTTCGGCGACCGCGCGGGGCTCGAGGCCACCAGGTCCGGGCGGCCCGGCCGGCGCGCCGGGGCGCCGCCGCCGCACCAGCATCTTGACCAGCGAGCGCGCGGCGAGGAGCGGCGTGTTGTCGATGGCCGATGCGCGGTAGTGACACAGCATCGAGCAGCCCGCCTCGCATTCCTTGTGACTGGTTGCGTGGCGCGCGATGTCGTCGGTGGTGTACTCGAGGAGCGGCTTGTCGAGCGCGCCGCGCTGGGCCGAGCAGAACTGGACCTTGCCGAACTCGTCCACGTAGATGAACCGCGCGCCGGCGCGGCAGTGCCAGGCCGGGTGCTCGCCCGCGAGGATCCGCGCGCCGTACTGCTCCTCGATATACGAGAACGGTTGCGCCTCGGCGTAATAGCGCTTCCACAGGGCGAGGTACTCGTCGCCGCCGATGGCCAGCTTGCCGTGCGCGTCGTGCAGCAGGTCGATGGAGACCTTGAACCCCATCGCGTCGAGCTCGTGCACCGTGTCGGTGAAGCCGTCGCGCGTCTGGTCGCACAGCACCAGGTTGATGTTCACGTCGAAGCTCGCGTGCTGGCGCAGCAGCGCCAGCTTGGGCCGGATGGTCTTGAGGCACTTCTGGATGAACGCCGTCTTGTCGGGCTTCACCGAGTCCACGCTGACTTCCATGTTGGCGAGGCCGGCGTCGTTGAGACGGCCGATCAGGTCGGTGGTGATCAGGAACCCGTTGGTGGTGACCGACACCTGCGAGCCGCGCGTGCCGTGCTCGACGATGGCCGGCAGGTCGGGGTGCATCAGCGGCTCGCCGCCCAGCAGCGAGATGTTGATCACCCGGAGGCGGTGCAGCGCGTCGATGCGCTCCTTGAGCTGCGCGAGCGGGATGGGCGCGGAGATATTGTCGAACTCGGTGCAGTAGCCGCAGCTCAGGTTGCAGCGGCGGGTGACGATCAACTGGGCCTCGACGGGCGCGCCTCTCACCAGGAGGTTGGTGAGCGCTCGGACCGGGTGTTTGACCTGCATCCTGACCTCCTCGCCCGTTAGGCGGGGCGCGCGGTGAGAGTCTTGAACGACAGTCCGGCGGCGGCCACGTTGAGCGCGAGCAGCTCCAGGCCGTGGTGGCTCGCGGCCACGGCGAGCGCGGTCGGCAGCGGCACGCCGGCGTGGTGCAGGCCCGCCGCGAGCGCCGCTTCGTACACGCCCAGGTTGGCGAGCGCGATCGGCACGCTGATGCCGACGTTCAGCACGACCAGCGCGAGCAGCACCTGCGACGCGGCGAGGGTCATGCCCAGCCCGGCGCACAGCGCCCACAGCGCCCCGCCTTCCGCGACCCAGGCGGTGAGGCTGAAGCCGAGGCTCACCAGGAGCCGCGGCGGATCGCGCAGCGCCGAGAACCCGGCGATCAGCTCGCGAACCCAGCGCCGCGAGTGGTGCCACCATGTGGCGCCCTTGAGGCGCAGCGCGACCAGCACGACCAGCACGGCGGCCCCCACCAGCGACAGCCAGAAAAGACCGGCCGCGGCGCGCGTCCACAAGAGGCCGATCAGGCCGCCCGCGGCGCACAGCAGGACGATGGACGCGAGGTCCACCACCTTGTCCGCGAGCACCGCCCCGGTGGCGGCCGGAACGCCGGACGGATCGCCGCCGGGCCGGCGGCGGATCAGCAGCACCTTGAGCGCGTCGCCGGCGCGGGCGGGCGCGAACATGTTGACCCACTCGCCGGCGGCCCAGTCGCTCACCACGCGGCCGGGGCCGAGGGACAGGTTGCGCGGCACGACCGCCCACAGGCGCATGCCCTGGCAGGCCAGCTGGGTGAGGATCAGCCCGAACGCGCCGGCCAGGGCCCACGCGGGCAGCCGGCGCAGCTGCGAAAGCACGGCGCGGGTCTGCGCGGGATGGGTTGCCAGCAGGACGCCCGCCACGACCAGCACGACCGCGGCGAGGACCAGCGGACGCACGACGCGTCGCGTCAAGCTAATTGATGGGCGGCGCGGTTTGGGGCGCCGGCATCTGACTCACCATGACCGGCAGCGACGCCAGCAGCTCGCTGTCCACGGTGATGTCGAAGTGATAGGCACCGGCCGTCTCGAGCGGGACGTCGAACACCAGGATGGCCGCCGCCTCGACGTCCGTCACGCCGGCCGGCGGCTCGCCGATCTGCACCATGCCGTCGCCGCGCAGGATCTCGCGGCCCTGCGGATCGTGCAGCACGATGGCGACCGGGTGTTCGCCGATCTCGGTGCGGCGGCCCTTGAGCCGCAGCACCAGGTGGAGCCGCGGGTGCAGGGCGGGAAAGCGCTCCACCCAGATGCGCTCGAAAATCCCGAGCACCGAGAGCTTGCCGGCCTGGTCGATGAGCGCGTGATCGCAGATCAGCGCCAGACTCAGGATCACGCGTCAACGACGCGGATCGAATTGATCAGGTCGTTCTTCCTGATCTTGAGCACCGTGGCCACGGCCGACGCGTCCACCTTGCCGAACACGGTGTGCACGCCGTCGAGATGCGGCAGCCGGGTGTGGCACAGGAAGAACTGCGAGCCGCCGGTGTCCTTGCCCGCGTGGGCCATGGACAGCGAGCCCGCCTCGTGCTGGTGCGGGTTGCCTTTGGTTTCGCACTTGATGGTGTAGCCGGGGCCGCCGGTGCCGACGCGCGGGTTGGCCGGGTCCTTGGACAGCGGGTCGCCGCCCTGCGCGACGAAATTGTCGATCACGCGATGGAACCGCGTGCCGTCGTAGTAGCCGCTGTTCGCGAGCTTCTCGAAGTTCGCCACGGTGCCCGGCGCCTCGCCGGGGTACAAGTCCGCCTCGAACCGCCCCTGGGCGGTGTCGAACTGCGCGCGCTTCCTGGCCACGAAACGACTCCTGACGGGCCGCCGGACTCAACCGTCCAGCGCGGCCTGCTGATGAAAGGTGATGAGCTCGAGGATCTTGAGCTTGCGGATGCCGCCCGGCAGCTGCACCACCACCGTGTCGCCGACCTTCTTCTCGACCATGGCGCGGCCGAGCGGCGAGGCGATGGAGATCTGGGTCGGGTCGTCGAAGTTCATGGTGTCCGGGACGACCAGCTCGTAGCTCTCGCTCTTCTTGGTGGCCTGGTCCTGCACCACGACCTTGGAGCCCAGGCCCACGCCGTCGACCGGGATCTTGGCCAGGTCGATGGAGTTGATCTTCGCCAGGCGGGATCGCAGGTGTGTGAGGCGCATGCTGACGAACTGCTGGCGCTCCTTGGCGGCGTGGTAGTCGCCGTTCTCCTTGAGGTCGCCCAGCGCCACGGCCTTCTTGAAGGCCTCGGGCAGGGTGACGTTCAGCTCGTGGTTGAGCCGCTCGATTTCTTCGCCGAGCTTCTGCTTGGCAGCGTCCAGCATCCCTCAATCCTAGCCGCCTCGGGCGAAACCTTCCAGCGTGCTCCGCAATTCGGCGGCGGTCCGGGCCGGCGCGGCGCAGGCCTGGCCGGCGCAGACCAGGGCCACCGGCGGGGGCGTTCCCGGCACCGGCGACCGGGGCATCGGCGCGACGGCCAGCCGTGGCCGGTAGACGGCCAGGGCCGCCCGCCGCAGCCCTGCGCCGCCCTCCGGGTCGGCCGTCTGGACCCGGCACTCGCCGTTCAGGAACCAGTCGAGGCCGCGGAAATAGGTGGCCGCATGCAGGCCCAGCTCGTGGGCCGCGCCGGCGAACGCGGTCAGCGCCCGCTCGGCGCGGTCGCGGAAGGCTGGCTCCTCGGTGATGGCGTGGAGTTTGAGCGACGCCAGGACCGCGACCGCGTTGGGGGCGCTGGTCGGGGCGTCCTGGATGGGGAGGGCGCGGGCGGCCAGGAAGCCGGTGGTGTCGTGCTCGCGCGCGTCGAAGTAGCCGCCTTCGTCGGACGCGTAGAGCGCTTCGACCATGTGCATCAGTTCCCGGGCCCGGTCCAGCCAGCGGCCGTCGGCGGTGTGCTCGAAGGCCGCGAGGAACGCCATCACCGCCTGGACCTGGTCGTCGAGCATGAACGGCGCCGCGCGCGCGCCGATCCGGTGCGCCATGCCTTCGGCCGCCACGAACCCTTCGTCCCACAGCCGCTCGCAGGTCGTGAGCGCGAACCGCTCGGCGTCGGGCCGATCCAGCATGGCGCCGGCCACGAAGAACGCCTCGGCGAACATCGCGTTCCAGCCGGCGTAGAGCGAGCGGTCCACGAACGGCGCGGGCCGCTGGTCGCGCGCGGCCTTGAGCTTGCGTTTCGCCGACTCGAGCAGCGCGGCCACGTCGGCGGGGGCGGCGCGCAGCTCCTCGGCGAGGCCCTCGATGCTCCGCGCGGCCCACAGGACGTTCTTGTCGGGGCGATGGTGCATCTCGCCGTGTTCGTAGATGTCCCAGCGGCGGTGCGTCGCGTCCCACTCCTCGGCCGTCAACGCGTCACGCGCTTCCTGGGGCGTCCAGGTGAAGTAGTCGCCGTCGTCGTGGAGCCCGACGTCCGCGTCCTGCGAGGCGGCGAAGCCGCCGGCCGGGTCGGCCAGCGCCTCGAGCGCCCAGTCCACGATGCCCAGCGCGGTGTCGCGGTAGAGCGGCGCGCCGGTCGCCGCGAACGCGTGCGCGTAGGCCTTGAGCAGGTCGGCGTTGTCGTAGGCCATCTTCTCGAAGTGCGGGACGCGCCACTGCGCGTCCACGGCGTAGCGATGGAACCCGCCGCCGATCTGGTCGTACACGCCGCCGCGCGCCATGCCGGCCAGCGTCCGGTCGACGATCTCGCGCGGCCACGGCTCGCCGGTGTCCCACCACCGGGCCAGCAGGAACTCCACCGCCGCCGGGTGCGGGAACTTGGGCTCGGTGCCGAAGCCGCCGTAGCGGAAGTCGAACAGCCGCGCCATGCGGTCGGCGCCGAGCGCGAGCAGGTCGGGCGTGAGGGCGCCGCCGCTCGACTCGCGCAGCGCCGCGGCGACGTGCGACTTCAGCTCGCGCGCGGTGGCGTCCACCTTCTCGCGCTGGCTGCCGTACACCTCGAGCACCCGCTCGAGCACGGCGCGGAACGCGGGGCGGCCTTGAGTGTCCCTGGGCGGGAAATAGGTGCCGCCGTAGAACACGTCGCCGGCCGGCGTCAGGATGGCGGTCAGCGGCCAGCCGCCCTGACCCGACAGCGCCTGGACGGCGCGCTGGTAGCGCGTGTCCACGTCGGGGCGCTCGTCGCGGTCCACCTTGACGCACACGAAGTGCTCGTTGAGGAACTCGGCGAGCGCGGGGTCCTCGTACGACTCGCCGTCCATCACGTGGCACCAGTGGCACCACACCGCGCCGATGTCGAGCAGAATCGGCTTGTCGGCCGCGCGCGCGGCGGCGAACGCCTCCTCACCCCACGGATACCACGCGACCGGCTGGTGCGCGGCCGAGGCGAGATACGAGGACGCTTGCCCCGCGAGGCGGTTCAAGCGAGGTAGGCCCGCGCCACCCGCTCGGCCAGCTCCACGCCGATCAGCAGCGCGTCTTCGTCGATGTCGAAGCGCGGGCTGTGGTGCGGCGCGTCGGCGCCCTTGGCGCTGTTGCGCGAGCCGACGAACGCGAAGCAGGCCGGCACCTTCCGGCCGAAGAACGCGAAATCCTCCCCGCCCATCGTGCGCACGTCGTCACGCACCCGCGCTTCACCCACCACCGCGAGCGCGGCCTGCCGCACCAGGGCGCTCAGGCCGGGCTCGTTGTCGAGCGGCGGCGTCTGGCGGACGTAGCGGACGTCCGCGCGGCAGCCCATGGCCGCCGCGATGCCCGAGACCAGGGTCTCGAGGCGGCGCGGGATCTCGTCCCATACCGTTCCGCCCATCGTGCGCACCGTGCCGCGCAGCGTGGCCGTCTCGGGAATCACGTTGAACGCGTGGCCCGCGGCGATCTGCGTGACGCTCACCACCAGCTGCGCGAACGGATCGGCGCCGCGGCTCACCAGCGACTGCATGGCGGTCACCACCTGCGCGGCGCACACCACCGGGTCCACCGCCTGGTGCGGTGCGGCGGCGTGGCCGCCGCGACCCGTCAGCGTCACCTCGAATTCGTCCACCGAGCCCATGCACACGCCCGGCGTCACGGCGATCAGGCCCATGGGCATGTCCGCCCAGAGGTGGATGCCGAACGCCGCGTCCACTTGCGGCGACTCGAGCACGCCCTCGTCGATCATGCGCGCGGCGCCGCAGCCGCCCTCTTCGCCGGGCTGGAAGACGTACTTCACGGTGCCGGCGAAGTCGCGCGGCGCGGCGGCAAGGCGGCGCGCCGTCCCCAGGCCGATGGCGACGTGGCCGTCGTGCCCGCACGCGTGCATCACGCCGGGGGTGCGCGAGGCGTAGGGCGCCTCGTTCGCTTCATGGATGGGCAGCGCGTCCATGTCCGCGCGCATCAGCAGCGTGCGCCCCTTCCGTCCGCCCTCCAGCACACCGACCACGCCCGTCGCGCCGACGCCTTCGGTGACCTGATACCCGGCGGCGCGCAGCGCGCGGGCCGCGATCCCGGCGGTCCGGCGCTCCTCGAACTTGAGTTCGGGGTGCTGGTGGAGGTCGCGGCGCACGGCGATCAGCTCGGCCAGCTCCTCGCCGGCCACCACGCTGCGCGCTGCTCCTGCCAACTTCGCGTCGGTCATCGTGCCGCCTTTGTCGTTGTGCGGCCTTTCGGCCGTCCCGGCTTTCGGGCCGCCGGTCGCTTCTGCCCGAACGGGCACAGCTCGAGCACCGGACAGATTTCGCACGTGGGCCGCAGCGCCTGACAGATCTGCCGGCCGTGATGAATGACGGTGTGCGAGAATCGCGTCCAGTCGGCGCGCGGCACGATCTTCATGAGGTCGCGCTCGATCTTCACCGCGTCGCTCTGCTTCGTCAGCCGCAACCGCTGGGACACCCGCGTGACGTGGGTGTCCACGACGACGCCCTCGTTCTTCCCGAACGCCGTGCCGAGGATGACGTTCGCCGTCTTGCGCCCGACGCCGGGCAGCTGCACCAGCGCGTCCATGGTGTCGGGCACCGTGCCGCCATGGCGCTCGACCAGCGCGGTCGCCATGCCCTGGAGGTTCTTGCGCTTGTTGCGGAAGAAGCCGGTGCTCCTGATCTCCTCTTCGAGCACGGCGGGGTCGGCGGCGGCCAGGGCCCGTGCGGTGCGGTACGTCGCGAACAGATGCGGCGTCACCAGGTTGACGCGCGCGTCAGTGCATTGGGCCGAGAGAATGGTCGCGACGAGCAGCTCGAGCGGATTGTGGTGCGTGAGCGCGCACTCGGCGTCCGGATAGCGCGCGTACAGCCGCTCCAGGATGGGCGCGATGCGTTCGGCGGCCGGCCGGTCGGCCGGTCGCGTGCGCGCGGCGCGCGCGCGGGGCGCCGGCTTAGCGCGCGTGCTTCCGGTGCTCGACATGCTCGAGGAATCCTTCCACGTCGCGGGCGTTGAGGACGTCACCCCGGGTGAGGCCGGCCTTGCGCGCGATGCCCACGCCGACGTCCACGTTGGCCAATCCGGCGAGGCTGTGCGCGTCGGCGCCGATGGGAATCGGGACGCCGGCGTCGCGCGCGGCGGGGCACAGCCGCCAGTCCAGGTCGAGCCGCAGCGGATCGGCGTTGATCTCGATCGCGACGCCGCGGTCGGCGGCGGCGCGTATCACGGCCGCCATGTCGATGCGATAGGGCTCGCGCTCCAGCAGCAGGCGCCCCGTGGGGTGGCCGATGATGGCGACGCGCGGGTCTTCCATCGCCTTGAGCATGCGCGCCGTCTGCGCCCGCTCGTCGAGGTCGTAGCGGGCGTGGATCGAGCCGATCACGAAGTCGAACCGGTCGAGAAACTCCGGCGTGTAGTCGAGCGTGCCGTCGGGAAGAATGTCCGCCTCGATGCCCTTGAGCACGCGAAGGTCGCGCGAGGTCCGGTTGAACGCGTCGATCGCCGCGTGCTGCCGGGCGATCACCTCGGCGGTGAGCCCGCCGGCGAACGCCGCCGCCACCGAGTGGTCGGTGATCCCCACATAGCGATAGCCGGCGGCGCGGCATGCCTCGGCCAGCTCGCTCACCGTGCTCGTGCCATCGCTGTCCACGGTGTGGCAGTGGATCAGGCCCTGGAGGTCGGCGCGCTCGATCAGGCGGGGCAGGGTGCCGGCCGCGGCGCGCTCGAGCTCGCCCTGCCCTTCGCGCAGTTCGGGCGGCACCCACGCCATGCCTAACGCCGCGAACAGGTCGGCCTCCTCGGCGAACGGCGCGTGCTCCCAGTCCAGGCCCCGCGCGCGGGCCGCCGCGGCGAGCGCCTCCACGTGGGCGGTGTTCCCGGTGGCGCGCAGCAGCAGGGCGCCGAACCGCCCGGGCGGCGCCACGTAGATGTCGGCCGTCAGCCGGTCACCCAGGTCGGCCGACAGCGCCCCCGCGCCGGTCACCGCGACGTCGCGGACCCCGGCCACGTGGCCCAGCAGGTCGGCGAGATCGGCCGGCGCGAGGGTGGCGGCGACGGCGACGTCCACGTCGCGGATGACCTCGCAGGCGCGTCGCAGGCTGCCGGCGATGACCACGCGGGTGACGCCGGGGAGCGCCGCGATCGCCGTCCGCAGCTGCTCCGCGCGGCGGCGGGCATGATGGTAGAGGTGGAGATCGCCGGTACGGTGCAGGAAGTCGATGCCGCGCAGGATCCGCTCGGCGGTCTTGGCGCCGAACCGCGGCAGCTTCGCGACCCGGCCGTCGCGCGCCGCGACCTCGAGGTCGCCGATGGACGTGACGGCCAGCTGGCGGTGCAGGATGCGGACCTTGGCGACGCCGAGACCGGGGATACGCAGCAGCTCCACCAGCCCGGGCGGCACCTCCCGCTTGAGCGAGTCGAGGGCCGACGAATGCCCGGTGGTGGTCCACTCGCGGACCACCTCGAGCGTCGCGGGACCCACGCCTTTGAGCTCGCCCAGCTCGCCGGTCGTGGCCGCCACCGCGACGTCGCCGCTGAAGTCCTCGATGGCATGCGCGGCGTTGCGGAACGCGCGCACCCGGAACTCGCTCTCGCCCTTGAGTTCCAGGTAGGCGGCGATCTGCTCGAGGACGTGCGCGGCGCCGTGGTTGTCCATGTCGCGGGGAGTCTAACCGTCGGCCGCCGACACGGCGAGCAGGGCCAGCGCCACCAGCTCAGTCTCGTCGACGACCCCGAGCAGGCCGGCGCGCTCGCCGCCCGGCAGCCGGCTGCTCCAGGCACTCGTGCCGTCGCCGCGGAGACCCGGCGGCGCGGTCGGCAGCCTCGCCGACGCCTCGATCGTGGTGAACCCGTCCCGCTCGCCGCGGAATCCCAGGACGGCCAGGACGGTCGCGGTCCCGCGGCGAACCGTGAGAAAGGCGCCGTCGAGCGGTTCGTGCGGTGCGCCGGGCGCCGGCTCCGCCCACGCCAGCTTGGGCGGGACCTGGACGTACACCGGCGTGATGGGTCCGGGATCCGGAACGGTCGCGCGATTCGCGGCGCTCGTTTCGATGGCCCGACGCAGCGCGGCGGCGTCCACCGTCTTCACCGGCCAGTCGTGGGACCACAATGCGTACAGCATGAACAGGAGGGCGCCGTACGCGTTCACGGCCTCCGGCTCCGCGTCCGGCGCCACGACCTCCCGCAGCAGGGCGCCCACGGCGCCGTGCAGCAGGAATGCGTCGCGGTCGAGCGCATCCACCCGGTCCTGATCGAGCGCGTCACGGATCTGCGCGAACCGCTCGGTGCCGATCGCGTCCATCACCGCGGTCCACGGCAACGGCCGGTTCAGGCGGGACTCCGCGGCAGGAAGCCGTCCAGCACATGCACGAACCGGTCGGTCTCCTCGGTATACAGCGCGTGCCCGGAGTCCTCGAAGACCACCAGCGATGCTCCGGGGATGCGCGCGGCGAGCGTCTCGGACGCTTCCAGCGGCACCGGATCGTAGCGGCCGTGCAGGATCAGCGTGGGGACGCGGATCTCCGCCAGCCGCGGCACGAGGTCGAGGCCCCGCAGGCTGTGCCACACCGCCTGCTGCGCGCGGGCGCCGACGCGGAACGGCGTCAGCCGCACGGCGCGCGAGGGCTCCTTGAAGTACCCGGCGACCGAGAGTTCAAAGGCGCGCCGCCAGAACGCGTCGGGGTCGCGCTCGCGCAGCCCGGACCGCGACAGCTCGGCGCGCGCTTGGGCGACGTCGGGCGCGGCCTGCCGGCGCTCGAACTCCGCCGTGTAGCGCGCGCGCGCCGCTTCGTAGGTGGGGGCCGGCGCGACCAGGGCGAGGCGGCCGACCGCTTCGGGGTGCTCGAGGGCGAACAGGATCGCGAGCAGTCCCCCCCACGAAAACCCCAGCAGCGTGGCGGGCGCGGCGCGTTCGTGGGCGATGACCGCGGCGAGGTCGGCAACGTGGCTGGGCGCGCCTAACGGCGCGTCGCGCGGAGCGTCGGAGCGGCCGCCGCCGCGCTGGTCGTAGTAGAGCAGGGTGCGGCCGATGGCGAGGCGGTCGAATTGCGGCCGCAGGTAGTCCTGCGACGCGCCCGGCCCGCCGTGCAGGGTGACGACTAGCGGCCCGCCGTCACCTACCCAGCGGGCGAACAACGCCACGACGGGGTCCGCGCCGGGGATGATGCCGACTCGCTCGCTCACCGTTCAAGCATAACATGTGCTTGCGGCGAGCCCGACGGACCGGTAGCATGTGCTCGTGCGCCCCCAGTCGCATGCCCTCGTGCTCGCCGCGGCCGCGAGCGTGCTCGCCGCGTCCTGCTCCAAGGACGCCGCCACCGCGACCACGACGACACCGGCCGCGCTGACCATCGTCGTGCCCCGGCCGCGGCTGTTCCCCACCGAAACCACCACCGTGCGTGCCGTGCTTCTCTCGAGCAGGGGCGACAGCCTGGGTGTGCCGTCGGTGACCTGGAGCAGCACGGACGGCGGGTTCTACGGATCGGTCAGCGCTTCCGGCCTCGTGACGGCCGTCCACGCTGGCATGGACACCGTCATCGCCCAGGCCGTGAGCCCGCCGCTGTTCGTGGATACGGCGTACCTGACGATCGAGCAGGTCACGAGCCTGGTCATGGCACCGGACACGGGGACGCTGTCCTATGGCGATTCGCTCACGCTGAGCGCGCGTGCCTGGAGCGCGGATGGACAGGAGTTCCTGCATCCACCGCTCGTGTGGTTCCAGTACGACCGGACGCTGACGAGCGTCAGCGCCGGCGGCGTGCTCCATGTGGTGGAGGACGATACCGGCGGACCGGACAGCGTCCTCGTGCTGCTCCAGGGCGCGAGGGACGTGGGGCACTTCGTGGTCCGGCGTTCGGCGGTTGACAGCGTCGCGGTCGCCGCCGCCGCGACGATGACGGCGGGCGACATTCAGACGATCACCCAGCAGGCCTTCACGGCGGCGGGGCACGCGGTGGGCGGGCGCCCGGTGCGGTGGTCGGTCTCCGACACGTCCATCGCGACCCTGGTCGGCGACACGACGGCCGCACGCATCATGCTGCGCGCGGTGGGGGGCGGCACTGTGACCATCCGCGCCGACGTCGAGGGAGTGGTCGGCGCCGCGACCGTCGCTGTCTCGCCGCTGGGCCCCTACGTGTCCATCGCCGCGGGCCAGGTCCACACATGCGGACTGACAGCGGCGGGCGCGGCGTACTGCTGGGGCGTGGGCGACGGAGGCGAGCTCGGTGCCGGCAGCGGGCCGAGCGACAGCATTCCGCACCTGGTCGTGCCGGCGCCCGCGTTCGGCGCGATCGCGCCGGGCGGCGCGCACACCTGCGCGCTGACCGCGGCAGGGGACGCCTACTGCTGGGGCGACAACTACGCCGGCCAGGTCGGCGCGGCGGCACTCGGGGTCATCACGACGCCGACGCTCGTCTCGGGCGGGTTCACGTTCAGCTTCCTCAAGGCCGGCCCCGATCGCACCTGCGGGATCGTGCGCGGCACGGGAACGCTGCGCTGCTGGGGGAACACGTTCGGCATCGTGCCGGATTCCATTGCGGCGCCGGCATTCGTGGCGGTGAGCATGCACAACGTGGCGGCGACCACGTTCGTGGACCTGTGTGGGGTGACGGCCGCCGGCGCGGTGTACTGTTGGGGCGACAACCGGTACGGGCAGCTGGGGGTCGGTGACAGCACGAACCGCGCCGCGCCGACGCTGGTCGTCAGCGACGATACGTTCATGGCGGTGTCCGCTGGCCGCCAGCACACCTGCGCTCTGACGACCGACGGCCGCGCGTTCTGCTGGGGCTCCGACGGGTCAGGAGCGTTAGGTGGAGCGGTCGCGGGCGACGCCGCGGTGCCCCGGGCCGTGAACACGTCCGTCCGCTTCACGGCGATCGGGGTCGGCACGGCGTTCGCATGCGCCCTGGCCGTGGACGGCACGGCGTGGTGCTGGGGCAAGAACTCGCTGGGCCAGCTGGGCTACGGCGGGACGGCGGGCTCCTCGCGTACGCTGCGGGCGGTACCCGGCCTGCGGTTCACCGCGCTGGCGGTCGGGCGGGAGCACGCCTGCGGCCTGGCGGATGACGGCCGGGCCTACTGCTGGGGCGGCAACCTGTACGGGCAGCTTGGGAACGCGACGTTCACCGACCAGTCGTTGCCCGTGCGGGTGTTCGGCCAGCCCTAGGCCGGCCCGCTAGTTCTCTGGCCGCATCCCGCCCAGCGTCACCTGCACGCTCATGTTCTGGGTGCCGCGCCGGAACCGGATTTCCACCCGGTCACCGGGCTTGTGGGCCATCAGGGCGTTCTGGAAGTCCTGGAGCGACGTGATGGGCATCCCGCCGAGGCCGGTGAGGACGTCGCCGGCCTGGAGGCCGCCCGAATCGGCCGGGCTGCCGGCGCGCACGCCGGACAGGCGCACGCCGCCGGGCTCGTCGGTCATGTCCGGGATGGTGCCTAACAGCGGCCGCGGGCCGGTGGCCGTGGCGACGGGGGCCGGCGGCGGCGCGTCGACGAAGGTCAGCGGCGCGCTACGCACCCGGAGGCGGCGCGTCAGGTCGGCCGCCAGGTCCGCGACGCGCACGATGCCGTCGGCGTCGATCTTCCAGGCGTCGTCGGTGGGCCGATGGTAGTCCTCGTGCAGGTCGGTGAAGAAGAACAGCACGGGCCGGTGCTTGGCGAAGAACGACGCCTGGTCCGAGGGCCCCCAGCCGTCGCCCGAGGCGTGCAGGTCGAAGTGCGCCGTCGCGTTGGCCGAGTCGAGCAGCGCCTGCCACTCGGTGGCGGTGCGGACGCCGAGCGCGAGGAGGCGGTTGTTCCGCAGCCGGCCGACCATGTCGAAGTTGATCATCGCGAAGGTCGAGTCCATCGGCACGACCGGGTGATCGGCGTACCACGCCGAGCCCAGGTCGCCCTCTTCTTCGCCGCTGAACAGCACGAACACCACGGCGCGCGCGTCGCGCGGGTGCGGGCCGTGGGCGAACAGCCGCGCCAGCTCGAGCACCGCCGCGGTGCCGGACGCGTTGTCGTCGGCGCCGTTGTGGATCGAGCCGACCGAATCGGGCGCGAGCGATCCGAACGGTCCGCGGCCCAGGTGGTCGAAGTGCGCGCCGACCACGATGGCCTGGCCGGCCAGCCGCCCCGAGCCGGGCAGGATGGCCACGACGTTCTCGGTCGGCCGGCCGGCGACCTGCGCCTCGCGGGTGCCTGACGTGGAGCCGACGGTCCAGTGCTGGAGATAGCCGCCGGAGTCGCCCGCGGGCCGCACGCCGATGGCCCGGAACCGCCGCGCGAGATAGGCCGCGGCGCTGTCGTTGCCCGGCTCGCCGGTCTTGCGGCCCGCGAGCGCATCGGAGGCGAGGTAGTCCACGTCGCGCGCGATGGTCCGCGCGCGCGGGGTCGTGGCGGTTTGCGCAGGCAACGGCGCCGCCGCGAGGGCCGCCAGCAAGGCGCACAGCATGGTCGGGCGCGGGGTCGTCATCCCCTCGAAATTAACGCCGCCGCGCGACCGCCGCCGGGCTAGCCGCCGGCGCCGCGCGCCGCCATCATTGCGGCGAGGAGGGGCCATGTTCATCGGACGGGTATTGCGGTGGGTTGCGCCCGGGGCGGTCGCGATCGCCTCGCTGCTGGGCGCGTGCGCGCGCGGAGGCGCTCCCGGCCCCGCGCCGGCCGGGTCGGCCGCGCCGGTGCTGACGGCGGAGTCGTCGGGAGTGGACGTGGTGCTCCAGGCCGTCGCTGCGGTGGACGACGACGTGGTGTGGATCACCGGGCACCACGGCGTCGTGCTGCGCTCGACCGACGGGGGCGCGACGTGGGTGCGGCTCCGCGTGCCCGACAGCGACTCGCTCGAGTTCCGCGACGTGGCGGCGTTCGGCCAGGACACGGCGTATCTGCTGGCGGCCGGCCCCGGCCCCCGGTCGCGCATCTTCTTCACGGCGGACGGCGGCCAGACGTGGACGCCGCAGTTCGTCAACACCGATCCGCGCGCCTTCTACGACTGCTTCGCGTTCTGGAGCACGTCCTCCGGTGTGGTGGTGAGCGATGCGGTGCAGGGACAACTGCTGGTGCGCGTCACGGTGGACGCCGGCGCCCACTGGAACGTGCTGCCGCCGGCGTCGGTCCCGGCCGCGCTGGAGGGCGAGGGCGCGTTCGCGGCGAGCGGCACGTGCGTGACGTCGCTCGGGCGGCGCCATGCGTGGATCGCGAGCGAGGCCGCCCAGGGCTCGCGGGTCTATCGCAGCAGCGACGGCGGCCTGAGCTGGAGCGTGGCGGGGGTGCCGTTCATCACCGGCGACGCGACCGGCGTCGCGACCGTGGCCTTCCGCGACACCCTGACCGGAGTGGCGTTAGGCGGCCGGGTCGCGTCGGCGACCGACACCACGGCGCACGCGGCGGTCACCCACGATGGGGGCGCGACCTGGACCCAGGCGGGGCGGCCGCCGTTTCCGGGCGCCACCTACGGCGCGGTGTACGTGCCGGGCGCGGCGGTGCCGGTGCTGGTGGCGGCCGGCCCCGGGGGGCTGGCCCTGTCGCGCGACGACGGCGCGACGTGGACGCTGCTCTCGACGGCCGGCTACTGGGCGGTCGGGTTCTCGTCGGTGCACGCGGGCTGGGCGGCCGGCCCGGGTGGGCGGATCACCAGGATCGCGCTGGAGTGATTCCTCAGGCCTCGGCGGGGGCCGGGTGCTTCCGCGCCGCGCCGTCGCCGATCAGGCCGGCGGCAAGCAGCAGCGCGGCGGCCAGCAGAAACGGCATCCCCGCGATGGTCCGGCCGACCGACCACGCGAACGTCTGCGTGAACAGCACCGGCGGGATGATGCCCGCCAGGCCGGTGATGCTGGCGACCGCGCCCTGCAGCTGGCCCTGCGCGTCGGGACCCACGCGCCGGCTCATCAGGCCCTGGAGCGCGGGGTTGGTGAGGCCGAACAGCGCGCCGAACGGCAGGCTCGCGATGAACCACGCGGCGGTCGGCGCGAGGCCCATCATCGCGCAGTTCACGACGCCGAACAGGAACCCCGCCAGCATCGTCGGGCGCTCGCCGAACCGCGCCACGATCGGCCGCACCATCCCGCCTTGCACCAGGGTCGTGCCCACGCCCACCAGCGCGAGCACGATGCCGACGGTCCTGGCCGACCAGAGGAACCGGTAGTCGGTATAGATCACGAACAGCGCCGGATTGACGCCGTAGCCCACGCGATACAGGAACGCGGCGGCGGCCAGGCCGATCAGCGCGCCGTGCGAGCTGAGCATCCGCATGGCGCCTAACGGGTGCGCCCGGCGCCACTGGAACGGTCCGCGCCGCTCCGGCGGCAGCGACTCGGGCAGCACCAACCATCCGTACGCGGTCCCCAGCAGGCTCAGCACGGCCGCCACGTAGAACGGCAGCCGGAGGTTCACGTTCCCGAGGATGCCGCCGACCGCCGGCCCGAGGATGAAGCCCAGGCCGAAGGCCGCGCCCAGGAGGCCGAACTTGCCGGCGCGGTGCTCGGGCGGCGTGACGTCGGCCACGTAGGCGAAGCCGGTCGCGTAGCTCGAGCTGGTGATCCCGGAGATGACGCGCCCGACGAACAGCCAGGCGAGCGTGGGCGCGAGCGCCATGATGAAGTAGTCGAGGCCGAGGCCGAGCGTCGAGAGCAGGATGACCGTGCGCCGCCCGTGCCGGTCGGACAGCGCGCCCAACGCCGGAGCCCACAGGAACTGCATGCCCGCCCACACCGTCCCGAACAGGCCGTAGTACATGGCGGCGCTCGCCTGGTTGCCGTGGCGGAACGCGATGATGAGCTTCGGCAGCACCGGCACGGTGATGCCCAGCGCCAGCATGTCGAGCAGGACGGTGACGAAGATGAACGCGAAGGCCGCGCGGCCGTGCGTGCGTGCAGAGAGGCGGGGCATCGGCGCTCCGACGGGCGTGGGCCGGGAATGTACGGACGCGCGCCCTTGCCAACAACTCGCGCGCGCCGTGTCTTTCATCATGCGATCCACGGGACGTCTGGTGTCGGCGGTGCCGCTGGCGCTGCTGGTCGCGGCGTGCGCGCCCCCGCGCGCCGCCGCGCCGGCGCCCGCGGCCGGCGACTCGGCCGCGTTCGAGCAGTTCGTGGATCGGTATCTGGCCGGCCCGCGCGGCCGCGACCCGGCCACCGAGGATCCCGCGCGCGGCGTCCTGGCCGGCCTCGAGGCCGACGCGCCGTATCGCGCCGAGCGGGAGGCGGGCGCCGAGCTGCGCGAGCTGCACGACATCGACACGACGCACCTCGCGAGCGACCAGCGCGTCGACTGGCTCCTGGCGGAGGCGTGGCTGAAGCGCGCCGTGTACGACACCGTGCTGCACGAGCCGCAGCGCGTGCCGGCCCGCTACCTCACGCTGGGCGACTTGACCTGGCGCGTCGCCGGCGCCCGCCCGCCCACGCCCGCCGAGTGGCTGGGGATCCGCAGCGACCTGGAGGTCGCGCCGCGGGCGCTGGCGCTGGGGCGCCGCCAGCTGCGGTCGCCGCCGCCGCTGTGGGTCCGCCTGGCCGTCGAGACGGCCCGCTCGTACGCGCGGTTCCTGCGCGGAGAGTATCCGCGGCGGGTGGACTCGACGGCGCCCGATTCGCTGCGCGCCGGGCTGCTGGCGTCGGGCCGCCGCGCGGCCGGCGCGCTCGACGCGTACGCCGCCTTCCTGAGCGACACGCTGGTCGCCGGGCCGGTCGGCTCGTGGGCCGCCGGGCGCGCGTACTACGACTGGGTGCTGCGCAACGTGGATTTCCTGCCCTACGACGCGGACCAGTTGATCGCGATGGGCCGCCGCATCCACGCCGCCACCAAGCTCGCGCTCGATTCGCTGGCCCAGCGCCTGGAGCCCGGCGTGTCGTGGCAGCAGCAGGTGCGCCAGATGCAGACCCGGCACCCGGAGCCGGGACACATTACCGAGGCGTACGAACGCGCCGAAGGCCGGGTGCTCGCCCTGCTGCGCCGGGACAGCCTGGTGCGCATACCACCCGGCGAATCGCTGATCTTCGTGCCGACGCCGCCCCAGCTGCGGGACACGTACGCCTGGGGCGGCTACGCCGGCATCACCATGCGCGACTCGACGGCGGTGGGCCGGTTCTTCGTCACCGACGTGGTGCCCGGCATGACCCCGGAACAGGTGGACCAGAAGCTCCGGACGCAGAACGACGGCTGGATCGCGGTGATCGCGCTGCACGAGGGCTACCCGGGGCACCATCTCATGGCGGTGTACACCCGGCTCAACCCGCGGCGCTTGCGGCGCGCGGCCGGCAATACGTACGCCGAGGAAGGCTGGGCGCTCTATGCCGAGCACTGGATGGCGCGCGCCGGGCTGTTCGACACCCCCGACGCGCAGCTCGGCCAGCTGCAGATGCGGCTGTGGCGCACGGCGCGCGTCATCGTCGACCCGTCGATTCACACGGGGCAGATGACCTACGAACAGGCGGTCCAGTTCCTGGTGGACGAGGTGGGCCTGGAGCGCAGCGCGGCGGAGGCGGAGGTCAACCGTTACACCACGTGGCCCACCCAGGCGCCGAGCTACATCGTGGGGTGGCAGGAGATCGAGCGGCTGGAGGCCGACGTGCACCAGGCGTTAGGCGACCGGTTCGACCATCGCGGGTTCGTGGAGCGGGTCCTCGAGGCGGGGCCGCTGCCGCCGCTGCTGCTGCGCCGCGCGGTGCTCGAGTCGTACGGGCTGCCCGCGTGAGCGCCCGCGCGCGGCGGGTGGCGATCGTGGGCGGCGGGCCGGCGGGGCTGTACACCGCCATCCTGCTCAAGAAGGCGAATCCGGCGCACCGGGTGAGCGTCTACGAGCGCAACCAGCAGGGCGACACGTTCGGCTGGGGCGTGGTGTTCTCCAACCAGACGCTCGAGAACCTCGCCGCGGCCGATCCCGAGTCGTACGGGGACATCACGGCGAGCTTCGCGCGGTGGGACGACATCGACATTCACTTCCGGGGCGTCACGATCACGTCCGGCGGGCACGGCTTCGCCGGCATCGCGCGCAAGCGCCTGCTCGACATCCTCCACACCCGCGCGGCCGAGGTGGGCGCGGACCTGCAGTTCGGCTGCGAGGTGACCGACGACGCCACGCTCGAGGCCGACGTGGTCGTGGCGGCCGACGGCGTGAGCAGCGCGCTGCGCCGCAAGCACGCCGCGTTCATGCACCCCGACCTCGACGCGCGGCACGCGAAGTACGTGTGGCTCGGCACGACGCGGCGGTTCGACGCGTTCACGTTCATCATCGTCGAAAACGAACACGGCGTCTTCCAGGCGCACGCCTACCGGTTCGACGCCACGACCAGCGCGTTCATCGTCGAATGCGACGAGGCGAGCTGGCGCGCGGCCGGCCTGGACCGCATGGATGCGGCGCAGACGGTGGTCGCCTGTGAGCGGATGTTCGCGCCGTGGCTCCAGGGCCACCGGCTGCTGCACAACGCCGCGCACCAGGTCGCCAGCCCGTGGACCAGCTTCGTGCGGGTGAGCAACGAGCACTGGTATCACGGCAACGTGGTGCTGATCGGCGACGCGGCGCACACCGCCCATTTCTCGATCGGATCGGGCACCAAACTGGCCATGGAGGACGCCATCGGCCTGGTGCGCGCCCTGGAGTCGCGCGACGGCCTGCTCGACGCGTTCCAGGCCTACCAGCGCGACCGCCACACCGAGGCGATCCGCCTCCAGAACGCCGCGCGGAATTCGATGGAGTGGTTCGAGCACGTCAAGCGCTACGTCACCCTGCCGCCGGAGCAGTTCGCCTACAGCCTGCTCACCCGCAGCCAGCGGGTCAGCCACGAGAATCTGCGGCTCCGCGACGCGAACTATCTCGAGGGTGTGGAGCGGTGGTTCGCGGGGCGGGCGGCGCAGCATGCGGGTTCACCGCCGGCCTTGGCCGAGCCGTCGATCCCGCCGCTGTTCACGCCGCTCAAGCTGCGCGGCCTCACGCTGCGGAACCGCGTCGTCGTGGCGCCGATGGACATGTACAGCGCCCACGACGGCACGCCGAACGACTTCCACCTGGTGCACCTCGGCGCGCGGGCGTTGGGCGGCGCGGGCCTGGTGATGACCGAGATGACGTGCGTCTCGCCCGAGGGCCGGATCAGCGTCGGGTGCACGGGGATGTACAAGCCCGAACACGTGCCGGCGTGGCGGCGCATCGTGGAATTCGTGCACGGCAACTCGCCCGCCGCGATCTGCTTCCAGGTCGGCCACTCGGGACGCAAAGGCAGCACCCGGAAGATGTGGGAGGGGATGGACGAGCCGTTGCCGGAGGGCGGATGGAGCGTGATCGGTCCCTCCGCGCTGCCGTGGGCCGGCAACCCCGCGCCGCGTGCCATGACGCGCGAGGACATGGACCGGGTGCGCGAGGAGTTCGTCCGCGCCACCCGCATGGCGCTCGACGCCGGCTTCGACATGATCGAGCTGCACGCCGCGCACGGCTATCTCCTGTCGAGCTTCATCACGCCGCTGTCCAATCAGCGGTCCGACGAGTACGGCGGCAGCCTCGAGAACCGGTTGCGCTACCCGCTGGAAGTCCTGCGGGCGATGCGCGCGGCGTGGCCGGAGGACCGGCCGGTGTCGGTGCGCGTCTCGGCGACCGACTGGGCCCCCGGCGGCATCAGCGACGCGGACGCCGTTGCCATCGCGCGAGCGCTGCACGCGGCGGGCGCCGACATCATCCACGTCTCCGCGGGACAGACCACCCCCGACGCGGCGCCGGTGTACGGCCGCATGTTCCAGACGCCGCTCAGCGACCGGATCCGCCAGGAGGCCGGCGTGCCCACCATCGCGGTGGGCAATGTGACCGAGGCCGACCAGGTCAACAGCATCGTGGCGGCGGGGCGGGCCGACCTGGTGGCGCTGGCGCGGCCCCACTTGTCCGACCCGAACTGGACGCTGCACGCGGCCGCGCAGTTAGGCTACGCCGCGCAGTGGTGGCCCGACCAGTACCTGCCCGGCAAATCGCAGCTGGAGCGGCTGCTCCGGCGGCAAGCCGAGCTGCTCGGCACCAGCCGCATCTGAGCGCCACCTTGCCTTCCGGCGCGTCCCGCACAGAATACCTCATGCCCGATTCCCGGTTTCTCGCCGGTCACCACGCCGTGGTCACGGGCGCGGGGCGCGGCATCGGCGCGGCGATCGCGGCCGCCTTGGCCGGCGCCGGCGCGCGCCTCACGCTCATGGGCCGCGACCGCAAGCGGCTCGACACCCTCGCCGGATCGCTCGCGCGCGATCACCGGGTCGAGACCGCGGCGGTGCCGTGCGACGTGACGGAGGCGGCCAGCGTGGCCGAGGCTTTCCGGGTGGCGCGCGAGACGTTCGGGCCGCCGCGCGTGCTGGTCAACAACGCGGGACAAGCGGTCGGCGGCCCGTTCACCGAGACGACGCTCGCGACCTGGAACGCGCTGATCGCGGTCAACATGACGGGCGCGTTCCTGTGCATGCAGCAGGTCGTGCTCGCGATGGTCGAAGCCGGCGCCGGCCGGATCGTCAACATCGCGTCGGTGTCCGGGCTCAAGGCCTTCCAGATGGTCTCCGCGTACACGGCCTCGAAGCACGGGCTCGTCGGCCTGACGAAGGCGGTCGCGGCGGAAGTGGCGAAGGCGGGCGTCACCTGCAACGCGGTCTGCCCTGCCTATACCGCGGACACCGCCATGGCCTCGCAGGCCGAGGCGAGTCTCGTCGCGGCGGGCCGCACACCGGAGGACGCGCGGCGGATGATGCTGCGCACCGTCCCGCGCGGCTCGCTCATCACGCCGGCGGAGGTCGCCGCCGCCGTGCTGTGGCTGTGCACGCCCGCGGCGGCGGCCGTCAACGGCCAGGCGATCGTGCTCGCCGGAGGAGAACCGTGACCGAAATCCGCCCCCGCTCGTTCCTGTGGCGCCGCGAAGAGCGGACCGCGATCCTCACGCTCAACCGCCCCGAGAAGAGGAATCCGCTGACCTTCGAGGCCTACGCGGAGCTGCGCGACCTGTTCGAGCGCCTCCGGCTCGAGTCCGACGTGCGCGCGGTCGTGCTGACCGGCGCGGGCGGCAACTTCTGCTCGGGCGGCGACGTGCACGAGATCATCGGCCCGCTGGTCGAGATGCGTGAGAAGGGGCAGATGGACAAGCTGCTCGCGTTCACGCGGATGACCGGGGACGTGGTCAAGGCGATGCGCTGCTGCCCGCAGCCGATCATCGCGGCGGTGGACGGCGTGTGCGCCGGCGCCGGCGCGATCCTGGCTATGGCCTCCGACCTGCGCCTCGGCACACCGGCGTGCCGGGTAGCGTTCCTGTTCACGAAGGTCGGCCTCTCGGGCGCCGACATGGGCGCCTGCGCGATGCTGCCGCGCATCATTGGCCAGGGGCGCGCCGCCGAGCTGCTGTACACGGGCCGGTTCATGGGCGCGGAGGAGGCCGAGCGCTGGGGATTCCTCAACCGCGTCGTAGCAAGCGAGCGGCTCGAGGCCGAAGCGCTCGCGCTGGCCTCGGAGCTGGCGAACGGGCCCGCCTTCGCCCACGCCATGACCAAGCGCTGCCTCCATGAGGAGTGGGCGATGGGTGTGGACCAGGCGATCGAAGCGGAGGCGGTCTCCCAGGCGATCTGCATGCAGACGGAGGACTTCGCGCGGGCGTACCGCGCGTTCATCACGAAGCAGGCGCCGGTGTTCGAGGGCGCCTGATGCCCGACCGGTCGTTTCTCGACTGGCCTTTCTTCGCGGCTGAGCATCGCGAGCTGGCGCGCGACGTCGACGCCTGGGCGCGCGAGGAGCTGGCCGCGCCGCGGGGGGGGCCGTCCGAGACCGATCCGGAAGCCGCCGTAATCAGCCTGGTGCGCCGGATGGGCGCGCGGGGCTGGCTCACCCGGTGCATCGAGCGAATCGACGTGCGCGCGCTGTGCCTCATACGCGAGACGCTGGCGCGGTACGATGGCCTGGCAGACGTGGCCTTCGCGATGCAGGGTCTGGGCAGCGCGCCGATTTCGCTGTTCGGCTCGGACGCGCTCAAGCGCCGCTACCTGCCGGGCGTCGCGAGCGGCGAGCACGTCGCGGCCTTCGCGCTCTCCGAGCCCGACGGCGGCTCGGACCTCGCGGGGATCGTGACGACGGCCCGGCGCGAGGGCGGCGACTATGTGCTCGATGGGGTGAAGACCTGGGTTTCAAATGGTGGAATAGCGTCTCACTATGTGATACTCGCGCGCCTGGCAGACAGCGCCGATCCCGGTGCGGCCGGACCCCGCCGCGACTTCCTCGCGTGCATCGTGGACGCGGACAACCCCGGGCTCAGCATTCCCACGCGCATCGCCGTTACCGCGCCCCATCCGCTGGCCACCCTCAGGCTGGAGGGTTGCCGCATCCCGGCCACACAGGTGATCGGCGAGCCGGGCGCCGGCATGAAGGTGGCGCTGGCCACCCTCGACCTGTTCCGCCCGACCGTGGGCGCCGCGGCGCTCGGCTTCGCGCGGCGCGCGCTCGAGGAAGCGCTCGACTGGGTGCGGCAGCGCCGCGCATTCGGCAAGCTCCTGGCCGAGCACCAGCTCACCCAGGCGCGGCTCGCCGACATGGCGACCGGCATCGATGCCAGCGCGCTGCTGGTCTACCGCGCCGCGTGGCGCAAGGACACCGGCGCGGCGCGCATCAGCCGGGAAGCCGCGATGGCCAAGCTGTTCGCGACCGAAACGGCGCAGCACGTGGTGGACGACGCCGTGCAGCTTCTCGGCGGCCGCGGCGTGGTTGCGGGGTCGCCGGTCGAGCGGCTGTATCGCGAGGTCCGCGCGCTCAGGATTTACGAGGGAACCAGCGAGATCCAGAAGCTGATCATCGCGGCGCAGGTGCTGGAGGCGGCGCCGTGACGGCGCACCGGGACACCTTTGCGCGTGACCGGCTGCCGCCGGCGGACCTGTGGCCCGACCTGGTGCTCGAGCGGCCGGAGTTTCGCTATCCCGAACACCTGAACTGCGCGACCGAGTTGCTCGAGGGCGCGGTGCGCCGCGGCTGGGGCAGCCGCGAGGCGATCCGCTTCCCGGGCGGCTCGTGGAGCTACGCGGAGCTGACCGAGCAGGCGAACCGCATCGCGCACGCGCTGACCCACGACCTCGGCCTGGTGCCCGGGCAGCGGGTGCTGCTGCGCGGGCCGAACAACCCGCTCATGGCGGCGAGCTGGTTCGGCGTGCTCAAGGCGGGCGGCATCTGCGTCACCACGATGCCGCTGCTGCGGGCGCGCGAACTGACCTACACGCTTGAGCGGGCCGGCATCGCGCTGGCGCTGTGCGACCACCGGTTCCTGGAGGAGCTGGAGCAGGCGCGCGCGGCCGCGCCGACGCTGCGCCGGGTGGTCGCGTTCGGCGGCGACACGGAGCTCGATCGCCTGATGCGGCGCGCGCCCGCCCACTACGACGATGTCCCGACTCGAGCCGACGACACGGCCATCATCGCGTTCACGTCCGGCACCACCGGCCGCGCCAAGGGCACGATGCACTTCCACCGGGACATCCTCGCCATCTGCGACGCGTTCCCGGTGTCATGCCTGCGGGCGTCGCCCGACGACCTGTTCTGCGGCTCGCCCCCGCTCGCGTTCACGTTCGGCCTCGGCGGCATCCTGCTGTTTCCGTTGCGGATCGGTGCGGCCACGCTGCTGCTCGAGAGCGCCGCGCCGCCGCACCTGATCCGGGGCATCGAGGAGTTCCGGGCCACGGTGTGCTTCACGGCGCCCACCGCCTACCGCGCCATGCTGCCGCTGATCCCGCAACACGACATCCGGAGTCTGCGCAAGTGCGTCTCCGCCGGCGAGCACCTGCCCAGGGCGACGTACGAGGCGTGGCGGGAGGCCACGGGCATCCGCATCATCGACGGCATCGGCTCGACCGAGATGCTCCACATTTTCGTGAGCGCCTGCGAGGAGGAGATCGTCCCCGGCGCGACCGGCAAGGCGGTGCCCGGTTACGAGGCCAGGATCGTGGACGACGACGGTCGCGACGTGCCGCCTGGAACGTTAGGCCGCCTGGCGGTGCGCGGCCCGACCGGGTGCCGCTACCTCGACGACCCGGACCGCCAGCGGCACTACGTGCTCGGCGGCTGGAACCTGCCGGGCGATTCGTATCTCATGGACGAGGCGGGCTACTTCTGGTACCAGTCGCGCACCGACGACATGATCATCTCGTCCGGATACAACATCGCCGCGGCGGAAATCGAGAACGTGCTGCTCGAGCACCCGGCGGTGCAGGAGTGCGGCGTGGTCGGCGTGCCGGATGCCGAGCGGGGGCAGCTGATCAAGGCGTTCGTGGTGCTGCGGACCGGCCACGGCGCCGACGAGGCGCTGGCCAGGCAGCTCCAGGACTTCGTCAAGGCGCAGATCGCCCCGTACAAGTACCCGCGGGCCGTCGAGTTCGTGGCGAAGCTGCCGCGCACCGAGACCGGCAAGCTGCAGCGGTTCCGGTTGCGCGAGGGCGCCTAGGCGCATGGCACCCGTGATCGAGCCGGCGGGCTGGCCGCGGCCCCGGGGCTACGCGAACGGCGTGGCGGCCCGGGGCACGCTCGTGGCCGTGGCGGGGCAGGTGGGCTGGGACCCGCGCACCGAGCACCTCGTGTCCGACGACTTGGCGGCGCAGGCCGCGCAGGCGCTGCGCAACGTCGTCGCGGTGCTCGCCGCGGCGGGCGCCGAACCGGCCCACGTCGTGCGGCTGACCTGGTACGTGACCGACCGGGCGGCGTACCTGGCGGCGCGCGAGGCGCTCGGCGCCGCCTATCGCGAGACCTTCGGCGCGCACTATCCCGCCATGACGCTGCTCGTGGTGGCCGGACTCCTGGAGCCCGGCGCCAAAGTGGAGATCGAGGCGACGGCGGTCGTCCCGTGACGAAGCCCTGGTTCGCCGTGCGCCGTTCCGGCATCCACGGGACCGGCGCCTTCGCGACGCGCCGGATCCCCAAGGACACGTGGGTCATCGAGTATCAGGGAGAGCGCATCAGCCACGACGAGGCGGATCGCCGCTACGACGACGACGCGATGCCCGAGCACCACACGTTCCTGTTCGTGCTCGACGCCACCGAGTGCATCGACGCGTCGGTGGGCGGCAACGACGCCCGGTTCATCAATCACTCGTGCGCGCCGAACTGCGAAGCGGTGTACGTGGCGGAGGACCGCGAGATCTGGATCGTCTCGACCCGCGCCATCGCGCCGGGCGAGGAGCTGACCTACGACTACGCGTATGAGATCGACGGCGAGAGCGCCGATGACGCGCGCCGGCAGTACCCGTGCCGCTGCGGAGCGCCGGGGTGCCGCGGCACCATCATGCGGATCGCCGGCGTCTAGCGGGTGCCGGCCGCTCCGGCGACGGGTTGCTGCGCTTCCACGTCGATGGTGATGTACACGTCGTCGCCCACGACCTGGGCGCCCTCCATGAACCGGTTCATCGTCACGCCGTAGTCCTGGCGCTTGACGGTCGTCGTGGCGGTGAACGCGATGCGCCGGGCGCGCGGCCCGTTGAGCGTGCCGGTGATCTCGGTCGCGAGCGTGTCCGGGCGGGTCACCCCGCGCAGCGTCAGGTCGCCGATCACGCGCAGGTGGGTCGAGTCCACGCGCTCCACCCGCCGGCTCTGGAACGCGATCTCCGGGAAGCTGTCTACGGCGAGGTAGTTGCCCGAGCGGATGTCGGCGTCCCGGCGCTCGTTGTCGGTGTCGATGCTGTGCGCCTCGATGCGCGCGGTGACGCTGGCCGCCTCGGGATGCGCGGGGTCGTAGACCAGGTCGGCGTGCCAGGTGTGGAACTCGCCGTTCACCCACGTGATGCCCAGGTGGCGGACGCGGAAGTGCACCGCGCTGTGGCCGGGGTCCACGAACCAGCCGTTCGGCGGCAGCGCCTGGGCGGCCAGGCGGCCGGGCGCCAGCGCGCCGCCCAACAGTGTTGCCGCCACGATCAGAGTACCGCCGCGTCCGGTCATGCCAGTCTCTCCATGCTGCACGCTAGGCCCGTTCGAGGCCGCAAGTTAATGTTGTCCCCGTGAAACTGCGTGACCTGGTCGTCATCCGTCTCGGCGTCATCATCAATCTCGTCATCGGCCAGGTCGTGGCCGCGCTGCTCCTGCCGCTGTTTCTCGATGCGGTCGGCACCATTCTGGTCGCGGCGCTGGTCGGGCCATGGGCCGCCATCACCGTCGGCCTGGTGTCGCAGGTGTTGAACGCGGTCCTGTCGGGCAACTTCTCGTGGCTGCCTTTCGGCGTGATTCAGGTGATCATCGCCCTGTACGCTTGGCTGGCCGCGCGCGTTGGCGCCTTCCGCCGCCCGTGGACGGCGGCCCCCGCCGGCCTCGTGCTCGGCGTCATCGCCGGCTCGACCGCGGCGCCCATCGCGTACCACCTGTTCGGCGGCGCCACGGCGGGCGGCGTCATGGCGGTGACCACCGCGCTGCGCGCCGTCGGCATGCCGCTCGAGCTGGCGGTGCGGATCTCGAGCGTGAGCACCGACATGCTCGATAAAACCGTGGCCTTCGTGATGGTGTCCCTGATCCTGCGCGCCCTGCCCAACCAGCTGCGGGCGCGCTTCCCGGCCCACGCATGATCGGCTACGTCGCGGGCCGGTCCTGGCTGCACCGGGCGCACCCCTATACGCCGCTGGCGCTCGCCGCGGCCGTCCTGCTGCTGTCGTTCGCCTTCCACACACCGGTCCCGGTGTGGTTGATGGTGGCTGCGGCGCTGATCATGGCGCTGGCGACGGGCACGATTCGGGAAGTGCTGGGACCTGCCCTGCTCCTCGCCACGCCGACCTGGCTGGTGCTGCTGGTGCTCCACGGCCTGCTCGGGGAGCCGCCCAAAGCGCCGTTCGGCCCGTTCCTGCTCTCGGAGCCGGGCGTGGCGCGCGCCCTGGTGCTCGGCGGCCGGATCGGCGCGATCGTCATCGCGTTCCTCGCCGCGCTCGCGACCGTGTCGCCCGCGCGGCTGGTGGACGGCATGACCGCCCGGGGCATTCCGTTCGGCCCGATCTTCCTGCTGGTCTCCACGCTCACGTTCCTGCCACGGACCCGCGAGCGGGCGGCGCGCATCCTGGAGGCGCAGCAGGCGCGCGGCCTCCGGATCGGCGGGTCGCCGCTCGCGCGGTTCCGGGCCCTGGTGCCCCTGGTTCTGCCCCTCGTGCTCGGCGCGCTGGCGGAGGTGGACGAGCAGGTGCTGGCGCTCGAGACGCGTGGCGCCACTTCCGGCGTGCGGCGCACGCCGCTCGATCCCCCGGCCGATCCCGCCGGACAGCGGGTGCTGCGGCTGGGCCTGGTGGTGGTGGTCGTCGTCGCGTGGGCCGCGCGACTCACCAATCGGATATGAGCGTGATCAGGCTCGAGCGCGCCGTGTTCCGCTACGCCGGCCGCCCCGAACCGGCGCTGACGGTGGAGCGGCTCGACGTCGCGCGCGGCGAGCTGGTGGCGGTCACCGGCCCGATCGGCTCGGGCTGCTCCACGCTGCTGCTGGTCGCCTCGGGCTACGCGCCCAGCATCACGGGCGGCACGCTCGAGGGCGAGCGCCGCATCGAGGCGCGGCGGCCGGCGCTGGTCTTCGCCACCCCGTGGACCCAGCTGACCGGCATTGCGCACACGGTGCTCGCGGAAGTCGCGTTCGGCCCCGCCTCCGACGGGCTGCCGCGCGAGCAGGTGCTCGCGGCCGCGCACGCGGCCCTCGAGCGGCTCGGCGCGCACCACCTAGCTTCGCGCGATCCGGCGTTGCTCTCCGGTGGCGAGCTCCAGCGGGTGGTGGTGGCCGCCGCGCTCGCTCAGCAGCCCGACCTGCTGGTGCTCGATGACCCGGCCGCCGAGCTGGACCCGGAGGCCGCCGATCGGCTGTACGACCTGCTGGGCGACCTGGCGCGCGAGGGCCGGACCGTGCTCGTGGCCACGCCGGACGTGGCGCGGGCGGCACACGTCGCGACGCGCGCGCTGGTGCTGGAGCGCGGTCGCATCGTGGCCGACGGCGTGCCCGCCTCCGTGCTCAGCGAGACCGACGTCGCGCGGATCGCGCGCGCCGCCGGCTGCCCGGGCCCGCTGCCCCTCGACGTCGCCGCGCTGGTGGCGCGCGTGGCGGAGGCGGGCTGATGGGCTTCGACGTGGCGCTGCGCGGGCTGCACTTCGGCTACGGCTCGGGCCCCGACGTGCTGCGCGGCGTCTCGCTCGACGTCGCGGCCGGCCAGGTCGCCGCGCTGCTCGGCGCCAACGGCGTCGGGAAGACGACGCTGACGCGGCTGATCGCCGGCCTGCTCAGGCCGCGGGCGGGCCGTATCAGCGTCGGCGACTGGGACGTGGCGACCAAGCGGCCCGACGAGATGGCGCGCCGCGTGGGCTACGCGTTCCAGCACGCCGACCAGCAGCTGTTCGCGCGCACCGTGCGGGACGACGTCGCGTTCGGACCCCGGAGCCTTGGCCTGGGCGAGGCGGGTGTGGCGGGCGTGCTCGAGGAACTGGGGTTGAGCGCGGCGGCCGGCACGCACCCGTACGACCTGCCGGCGCCGGTGCGCAAGCTGGTCACGCTGGCCGGCGTGCTGGCGATGGATCCGGGCGTTCTGGTGCTCGACGAGCCGACGGCGGGGTTCGACCTGGCGATGCGCGACCTGGTCGTGGCCGCGATCGCGCGGCGCGCGGCGCGCGGCACCAGCGTGCTGGTGGTTTCGCACGATCTCGCGTTCGTCGCGGAGGTGGCCGGCCGGGTCGTGGTGCTGCGGGACGGTTTGATCGTGGCGGACGAGTCGGCGCGCCGACTGCTCTCGCACACCGCGACGCTGCGGGCGATGGGGCTCAGGCCGCCGCCCGCGGCGGCGGTCGGCCTCGCGCTCAACCTCGCGGGTGAGCCGGTGCGGGTGGCGGAAGTCGTGGAGCGGCTGCGCGGCGTCCGCTGGACGCCGGCGCCCTAGCGGTCAGGCTTTCGGCGTGGCGTGCGCCGGCTCGACGGCACGATCGACCGCGGCCGCGCCGGGCCCGCCCAGGATGAACGCGAACAGCACGCCCATCAGCACCAGGTTGTCTTCCCAGCCCATCGGGCCGAACGGCCCGTAGTCGAAGCGGATCCACGCGACGTTGGCGACCTGGCTCAGCAGCAGAATGGACGCCGCGAACCCGGTCTTGAAGCCGAACAGCAGCATCAGCCCGCCGATTGCCTCGACGGCCGCGGCGGCCGACGCGATCCCGATGATCGTGGCGTCGCTCATGCCGTGCAGGTGCAACGAGAGAATGGCGCTGAAGGCGGGCAACCCGACGCCCGCGAACGGCGGCCCGAGGAACTTTCCGAGGCCGTGCCACAGGAACAGCCATCCGACCAGAAGACGCAGCACCAGCAACGCGGCGGCGCCGTTGCGTCCGTTCATCCGGCCTCCTAGAACTCGCGCTTCTTCATCTCCGAGAAGAACTCCTTGCGCTCGATCGCCGTCTCGTCATCCGGCTGGAGCGTCGGGTCGTATTGGCGCCGGCGCTTGTCGGCCTTGGGCTGGCCGGCTTTGGCCGACAGCTTGCGGATCAGCTTCTGCATCTTGGCTTCGTCGCTCTTCGACATCGCGGGCCTCCGGAAGGTCGCTGGAATCTAGCGACCCGCCGCCGTCAGTTCACGTTCTTGAGGATGCCGAGGACGAAGGCCCAGAACCGCGGCACCGTGTCGATGTGCAGCCGTTCGTCGGGCGAGTGCACGCCCTCCATGGTGGGGCCGAAGCTCACCATGTCCATGCCGGGGATCCGCTCCCCGATGATGCCGCACTCGAGGCCGGCGTGGATCGCCTTGACCTCCGGCGCCTTGCCGTAGAGCTGCCGGTACGTGGCCTGCGCCGTCTTGAGGATGGGCGAGGTGAGATTGGGCTTCCAGCCGGGGTATCCGTCACTCTGCTCGACGGTTGCGCCGCCCAGTGCGAAGATGGACGCGACGGTGTGACAGATCTCGTCGATCTCCGAGTCCACCGAGCTGCGCTGACTGGTGGCGAGACGAATGCCCTTGGGGCCCGTCGTGATGACCGCCACGTTGGTGGACGTTTCCACCAGGCCGGGAATGTCGGCGCTCATCTTGACGATGCCGTGCGGCAGCGCGGAGATGGTGGCGGTCAGCTTCTTCTGCCACGCCTTCTTCAGCACCGTGGGCTTCTTGCCCTTGATGACCTCGACGCCGATGTGCAGATCGGGGTCTACCGTCGCCACCTCGGCCTTGGCCGTGGCTTCGAACGCGGCCAGGGCCTTCCGCGCGGCGTCCAGCGCTTTGGCCGGCACGAACACCACGGCTTCGCATTCGCGCGGGATCGCGTTGCGCTTGTTGCCGCCGTCGATGGACGCGAGCCGCGCGCCGAGCGGCTCGAGCGCCAGGAGCGCGCGATTCATGATCTTGATCGCGTTGCCGCGGCCCTGGTGGATCTCGAGGCCGGAGTGGCCGCCCTTGAGGCCGGCGACCACGAGGTGGACGGCGACCGCGCCCGCCGGCGCCGGGTCGCGCTGGGCGGCCCAGGTGCCCGTGGTGTCGCGCCCGCCCGAGCAGCCCACGTACAGCGCGCCCTCTTCTTCGGAGTCCAGATTGAGCAGCGTGCGGCTCTCGAGGAAGTCGTGCGGCAGGCCCGCGGCGCCGGTGAGGCCGGTCTCCTCGTCCACCGTGAACAGGAACTCGAGCGGCCCGTGGACCAGGCCGCGGTCCTCCATGATGGCCAGGTTGGTGGCCACGGCGATGCCGTTGTCGGCGCCTAACGTCGTTCCGTCGGCGGTCATCATGCCGCCGCGGCGAACCAGCACGATGGGGTCCCTCGCGAAGTCGTGCGCGGTGCCCTTGTTCTTCTCGCACACCATGTCGAGGTGGCCTTGCAGCGCGACGCTCTTCACGCGCTCCTTGCCGGGCGAGGCCGGCTTCTTCACCACCACGTTGCCGAGCGCGTCGGCCCGGGCCTGAAGGCCGAGCCGCTTGGCGGTGGCCAGGACGTACGCGGTCATCTTCTGTTCGTGCTTGGAGCAGCGCGGAATCTTCGCGATCTCAGCGAAGTACTTCCATACCAGCGCGGGCTCCAGCCCGTCGATCGCGCTCGCCATCGTCACGCCTCGAACCTCTTGCGCGCCATGGCCCACAGGAACGCGCACAGCGCCAGGAACATCACCAGCGCGAACAGGCTGCTGGCCTGGAGGTGCGGCCAGTAGTGCGCGCCGAAGTCACCCCACTCGTAGGGCAGCACGCGGTTGGCGGTCCGCGCCGCCTCGTCGAGGAAGGCGCGGCGGGTGTCCATCGGTGTGACCAGCAGCAGGCCGGCCAGCGCGCCGCCGGCGATCAGGCCCGAGGCGGTGAGCGAGCCGCTCGAGACCTCGCCCTCGCCGGCTTCGCCCTTCTTCTTGTCGCGCGACTCCACGAGCCACCGCACCACGCCGCCCGCGAAGATCGGTGCCGTGGTGGAAATGGGGAGGTAACTGCCCACCGCGAACGCGAGCGAGCGCACGCCGACCAGCTCGAGGCAGATCACGATGAACACGCCGAACAGCACCAGGCCCCACTGGAGGTTGCGGCTCAGAATGCCGTTGATGACCGTGGTCATCAGCGTCGCCTGCGGCGCCGGCATTTGCTGGCTGCCGATGCCGGGCTGGACGCGCCACGCGATCTGGTGCGCCGCGGCGTCGTAGTAGTAGCGGCCGTCGGGAATGGTGTGCGAGCCCAGCACGTTGAGCACCGTGTACTGGTGGCCTTCGTACGTGATCGGCCCCAGGTCGCGCATCGCCGAGGTGACCGAGTCCACCGCGATGGTCTGGTGATTCACGGTCGTGTAGGTGTCGTTGAGCTTGGTGATCGTGAAGCCGATGACCGCGACCGACACCAGCGCGCCGACCATCAGCGCCACCTGCTGGCGCCACGGCGTGGCGCCGACCAGGAACCCGGTCTTGAGGTCCTGGCTGGTCGCGCCGGCGTTGGCCGCCGCGATGCACACCACGCCGCCCACCGACAGCGCCACGGCCGGCCAGGCGCCGCCGGTCCACCCGACCATGACGAAGATGAGGCAGGTCGCCATCAAGGTGGCGATGGCCATGCCGGAGATCGGGTTGGACGAGTTGCCGATGAGGCCGGTGATCCGGCTCGACACGGTCACGAAGATGAACCCGAACACCACGATGAGCACCGCGGCCACCAGGTTGGCGACGCCGTGGCCGGGGTTGATGGCCAGCGTGAGCACGAACCACAGCAGCACCGCCATGGCCGCGGCGCCACCGGCGACGATCGTCAGGGGCAGGTCGTCCTCGGTGCGGCGGCGCGCCGGCGCGTCGCCGGTGCGCGACGCCTTCATGTCGCGCATGCCGGCCTTCAGCGAATCGATGATCGTCGGCAGGGTGCGGCCCAGCGTGATGAGCCCCGCCGCCGTGACCGCTCCCGCGCCGATCGACCGGATGTACGCGTTCCAGATCTGCCCGGGATCCATCTGGCCGATGGGCACCAGGCCGGGGAAGACCGGGGTGGTGATGTGGGCGCCGAAGAACTTGATGAGCGGAATGATCACCAGCCAGCTCAGCACGCCGCCCGCGAAGATCGTCCCCGCCACCTTGGGGCCGATGATGTAGCCCACGCCCAGGTACTCGGGCGTCGTGGTCCCGGCGATCCGGCCGCCCGGATACCAGTTGGGATCGTAGGTGGGCTGCGCGTTCCACAGCCGCACGCCCTCCTGGAGGAACTTGTACAGCGCACCGATGCCGAGGCCGGCGAACACCCGGCCGGCGAACCGGCCTCCCGTCTCTCCGGCGATCAGCACGTCGGCGCAGGCCGCGCCCTCGGGGTAGAGCAGGTTGCCGTGTTCCTTGACGATGAGCGTGCGGCGCAGCGGGATCATGAACAGCACGCCGAGGATGCCGCCGGCGAGCGCCATCAGGAACACGCGCCCGACCTGGAGCTGGAAGCCCAGGAAGATCAGCGCGGGCAGCGTGAACACGACGCCGCCGGCGATGCTCTCGCCGGCCGATCCGGCGGTCTGGACGATGTTGTTCTCGAGGATCGTCGAGCCGAAGCGCTTCAGGACCGAGATCGCGATGACGGCGATCGGGATCGACGCGCTGACCGTCAGGCCCGCCCGGAGCCCCAGGTAGACGGTGACCGCGCCGAACACGATGCCGGCGATCGCGCCCAGAATGATGGCGCGGACGGTCAGCTCGGCGACGCTGGCGTTGTCGGGGACGTAGGGTTGGTGGGTGGTAGCGGTCATGGGTGGCGGGCTCGGGTGTCGGGTTCGGCGATCAGTCCGGGATGAACGAGGTGTCCGGCGCGAGCCGCCGCGCCCACGCGGCGAGCAGCGCCGCAGCGTGGTCGAGGTCGGCGAGCGCCACCGTTTCGTTGGGGCTGTGCATGTAGCGGCAGGGCACGGACACCAGCCCGGTCGCGACGCCGCGGCGCACGCTGTAGATGTTCTCGGCGTCGGTGTGCGTGCCGCGCGGCGCGGCCTCGATGCGGTAGGGGATCTTTTCCGCTTCGGCCGCCGCCACGAGCTGCTCGAACACGACGTTGCTCACCGCGGAGCCGCGCGAGATCACCGGTCCGCCGCCGAGCATGAACTCGCCGTGCTCTTTCTTCTCGGCGCCGGGGAAATCGGTGGCGTGCGTGACGTCCACCACCACCGCCGCGTCGGGCTCGAGGCCGAACGCGCTGGTGCGCGCGCCGCCGCCGGTGTAGCTGATCTCTTCCTGCGTCGTGCCCACCGCGGTGGCCGCCACGCCCGGCGCGGCGCCCGCCAGCCGGCGCAGCGCTTCCAGCACCACGAACGCGCCCACCCGGTTGTCGATGGAACGCGACACGATACGGCCGTTAGGCAGTTCGAGCAGCGAGGCGGCGATCACGCCCGCGTCGCCGATCCGCAGCAGACCCTCCGCCTCGGCTTTGCTCTTCGCGCCGACGTCGATCCACAGGTCGGTGATCTTCGAGACCTTGTCGCGCTCGTCGGCCTTCATCATGTGAATCGCCTTTTTGCCGATCACGCCGGGCACCGGGCCGTTCCGCCCCAGCAGCACCACCCGCTGGCCCACCAATACCTGGCTGTCCCAGCCGCCGATGGGGCCGAAGTGGACGTAGCCCTCCTCGTCGATGTGCACCACCATCACCCCGATCTCGTCGAGGTGCCCGGCGAACATGACGCGGGGCCGGCCCTTGGGATTCACGGTGGCGGCCACATTGCCGGCGACGTCCGTTTCCACGCGGGCGCCGAAGCCGGCGGCCTCCTCGCGCCACAGGCGGGCGGGGTGCCGCTCGAAGCCCGAGGGTCCGGGCGCGTCCAGCAGCTGCTTCAGAAAAGCGAGGGGTCCTGGGTCCATGTCAGTGGGCCCCCCGTGTGCGGGGGCGCGCAACGTTACGCCGCTGCCGGGCCGCTGGCAAGCGCGCGAGGCGCTCGGAGCTCTCCGCCACGCGCGCGAGCACGGCCGAGGAGTCGGCGCCGCCGGCGACCGTGGGCGTGTACCCCGCCAGCAACGGCCGCAGGGCGAGGCGGCGCGAGCCGTCCGGCTCGTAGGTGAGGGAAACCATGAGCCCCTTGTCGGTCCACGGCGAGTTCTGCTTGAACACGCAGTTGCCCAGCGAGTACACGATCGGCTTGCCGTCGAGCATTTCGAACCCCTGAACCACGTGTGGATGGTGACCGATGACCGCGTCGGCGCCCGCGCGAATCAGACCGCGAAAGGTCTGCACCACGTTGGGCTCCGGCACGAGGCGGTATTCCAATCCAGCATGCACGAACAGTATCACCAGATCGGCACCAGCCGAGTCGCGGACCGCCCGGATCCGCCGCCGCATCACCGTGGTGTCCGCCCACGCCACGCAGCAGGCGGCCGGATGCCCGCGCACCGTGAGGTCGGGGTAGTTGAAGATGAGCGTCAGCGAGAAGAACGCCACGGTCCAGCCGTTGCGCCGGATGATGACGGGGCGGTACGCGTCGTCCAGCGTCGCGCCGGTGCCGGTGTGCGCCAGCCCCGCCGAGTCGAGGTGCGCCAGCGACTCGAGCAGGCCCGCGCGGCCGAAGTCCCAGGCGTGATTGTTCGCCGTGCCGACCAGATCGAAGCCGGCGTCGCGCAGCAGCGGCAGCGCCAAGGCGGCCGGCCCCGCGAACGCCGGGCTGTTCGTGGTGTCGGTGCGGGTGCCCCGGTCGAGCAGGATGCTCTCGAGGTTGGCGACCGCGATGTCGGCCGCACGCAGCGTGTCGCGCAGGCCGGCGAATACCTCGGCGCCGCGTCCGGCGAACAAATAGTCGTGCGCCAGGCCGCGCGCGAAGTTGAGGTCGCCGACGAACACCATGTGCAGCGAGTCGCGTGGGGGCGGGGTCTGCGCGGCCGCCGGCATCGCCAGCAGCAGGCCCAGGCCGCACGCGGCCAGCCGCCGAACCGCCACGCCGCGCGCCGTCAGTCTCCGGCCGCCGGCTCGAGGCTGGTGGTCGCCGTCCCGATCAGGCGCCAGCCCGCCGCGACCGCGACCAGGAACACCACGACGGCGAGCGCCGACCACGCGCCGTACGCCGCCTGGAGGATCATGTACCAGGCGACCTTGGGCCCGACTTGGAAGTAGTCACCAACCACGATCGGGATGACGAGGAACGGCAGCGCCGAGACCAGAATGACCAGCGTCCCCATCGCGCGGCTCACGGGACGCGCCGTGGGACCGACCCACGGCCACAGCCACGCCGGAACCAGCAGCAGCATCGCGGCGGCGAACGGGTCGGTGGTTTCCGCCAGCGCGACGATCACGACCAGCGTGAGCAGCGCGACGGCGCGGCCCGCGAGCGGGTGGCCCTGGCTCAAGCCGAGACGCCGCCGCAGCCAGCCGAACAGCGCCGTGAGGCCGGCGAACGCGAGGACGACGATCAGGATCGGCGCATACCGCACCTGGTACACGAACGGATCGCGCACCGTGGCGGGATAGAGCTCGTAGCGCGGCAGCAGGGGCGTGTGCGCGATCGCGCGCAGGATGAGCAGGCCGAGCAGGGAGATCACCCACCACAGGGCCGCGCGCGCCAGCTCGCCGCGCACCGCCTGGCGCGACGCCGGCACGCTCAGCGCGGACCGCCACGCCTCGTACGTCGCCCACAGCAGCGGGAGGAACACCAGCAGCGTGCCGAACAGCAGCGGCACCCGCGACACCACGTGGCCTTCCTCGATCTCGAAGTAGTGGCTCGATCCATGAAGCTGCGGGTTGCGGTCGAGCGCATGAATCAGCCGCTCGGCTCCGGCCCCCATCACCCGGAATGCCGAGGTGTCGAGCGTCTCGACCCGGTCGCCGGGCGTGTGGTAGATGAAGCGCGCGAACACCTCGTTCTTCGCCTCGACGTCCACGTTTACCGCGGGAATGCCGGCCGCGACCAGCGGGCCCTGGTCGCTGGTGGACAGCCGCGCGGCGCGCTGGAACCACTCGGAGAGCCTGGGCTCTTCCTCGGCCTCGGCGCTCACGGAGTCGTACGCCTCCTCGGCGGCGTGGCGCAGCCACAGCGGCGCGTACCCGCCGCCCTGGCCGACCGCGTCGAACGTCACCTTCCCGGGCACGCCGTTCGCGAGATGGTCGAGGGAAATGGCCGCGACGATGCGGCGCGGTCGTCCGGGCCAGGCCGCGAAGTGCGCCGCGCCGATCGAGCCCCACTCCTTGGCGTCGGTCGCCAGGTAGACGATCGGCCGCCGGTGCCCCTCCAGCTCGAGCACCCGCGCCAGCTCCAGCACGCTCGCCACGCCCGCGGCATCGTCGCCGGCCGCCTCGCTGGAGGTCGTCTGGCCGTCATAGTGCGCCAGCACCACGATGGCCCCGGAATCGCTCGCCACGCCGCCGCTCCGCGCGATGACATCTCGGCCGATGACGCGGTCGCCGTGCAGGACCAGCGAGAACGTGTCGATCGACGTGACGAGCCCGTAGGCGTCGAACCGGCCGCGGATCCACTCGGCCGCCCGTTCGGCGGACGGCGTTCCCGTGACCCGCGGCCCAAAGCCCTCCGCCAGCCGCCGAGTGGCGGCGTACGCGGAATCGGCGTTGAAGCGCGTGGTGTCGGCGCGAAACGGCAGGTGCTGCGGGTTGTGGTCGGTCAGCCGGAACAGCGCGAACGCCGCGAGGACGGCGGCCAGGAGGGCGACCGCGTCGAGCCAGGGGTGTTGGTGAAGGCGAATGCGAGGAGCGGGCATCGGCGGCCAAATGTACGCCCATGTTGCAACAAGCCTCAAGCGAGGCCGCGCCGGGGCGAGTCAAACCCGGCTTTCAAGATCGGATTTTCACGATGCCTTCACGGTCGATCCCCTACGATGGTTCCAGGGAATCTCTCCACGGACACCGAGCCTGCGCGGAGCCATGCCATGAGTCATATCCCGCCGTTCGCCTGCGACGCTCTCCTGCCCGACCCGTACGGCGCGCACGAAGCCCCGATCTATCAGACCAGCACCTTCACGTTCGAGAGCAGCGCGGAGGCCGCGGCCTTGTTCGCGGGCGAGCGCGCGGGCTTCGTGTACACCCGGATCGGCAATCCGACCGTGGCGCGGTGGGAGCAGCGCGTTGCCGCGCTCGAGGCCGGCGTTGGCGAAACGGCGCACGCGCTCGCGTTCGCGACCGGCATGGGCGCGATCGCGGCCGCCATTCTGGGTGTCGCGTCGGCGGGCGATCACGTCGTGGCCATGGAGCCGGTCTATGGCGGCACCGACGAGCTGCTGCGCAACGTGCTGCCGCGGTTCGGCATCCGCGTCACAATCACCGCGCCCGGCGACCTGGTGAGCCTCACCCAGGCGGCGGTCGAGCCCGACACCCGGATCGTGTATATCGAGACGCCGGGCAACCCGACCCTCGACATCGTGGACATCCGGCGCGCCGCCGACATCGCGCGGGCGGGGGGCGCGCTGCTGTACGTGGACAACAGCTTCGCGACGCCGGTGCTTCAGCGCCCGCTGGCCCTCGGCGCCGACGTGGTGCTGCATTCCTCGACCAAATACCTGGGCGGGCACGGCACCGTCACGGGCGGCGTGGTCGTCGCCAAGGACGCCGAGCTGGTGGGCGGGCGTATCGCCGACATGCGCAAGCTGCTCGGCGCGGCGCCGAGCCCGTTCGACGCGTGGTTGCTCATCCAGGGCGTGAAGACCCTCGAGCTGCGGGTGAGGAAGGCCACGGCCACGGCGGGCGACCTGGCGACCATGCTGGCCGGGCACGACATGGTCGAGTGGGTGCGCTGGCCGGGCCTGGAGAGCGATCCGGGCCACCTGATCGCGCGCCGGCAGATGTCCGGCTTCGGCGCGATGATCGCGTTCGGGATCCGCGGCGGCGCGGACGCGGGCGCCACGTTCATGGATGCCCTCACCGTCTGCAAGCGGGCCGTGTCGCTCGGCTGCACGGACACCCTGATCGAGCATCCGGCGTCGATGACGCATGCCCACGTGACGCCGGCGGCCCGCGAGCAGGCCGGCATCGCGGACAACCTGATCCGCATCTCGGTCGGCCTGGAGAGCGTCGAGGAGCTGGAACGCGACCTGCTCGGCGCCCTGGCGGCGGCCGCGCGGGTCGTGGAGCTCGCGGTCGGCTAGGCACCGGCCCGGGCCAAGGGCGGCCCGCCCCGAAACGCCCCGCGGCTTGACGTGTGGCGTGGCGCGCCGGAGTATGGTGCGCCATGGCGCCACTCGACTGGCTGGTCGTCCTCGCCTACTTCGTGCTGGTCGCGGGCATTTCCTGGTGGGTGTTCCGCCGGAACCGCGACACCGCCGCCGACTACTTCCTGGCCGGACGCAACCTCGGCTGGTTCGTCGTCGGCGCGTCGATCTTCGCCTCGAACATCGGCTCCGAGCACCTGGTCGGCCTCGCCGGCTCCGGCGCCACCAGCGGCGTGGCGCTCGCGCACTACGAACTGCACGCGTGGTGCCTGCTCGTCCTCGGCTGGATGTTCGTGCCGTTCTACATGCGCTCGCGCGTGTTCACCATGCCGGAGTTCGTCGAGCGCCGGTTCAGCGCCGCGTCCCGCATCATGCTGTCCATCACCTCCCTGGTGGCGTACATCCTGACCAAGTTCGCCGTCAGCACGTTCGCGGGCGGCGTGGTGTTCCGCACGCTGCTGCCCGACGTCCACCTGCGGATTTTCGGCACGGACTGGAACGCGTTCTGGATCGGGTCGGTGGCCGTGGTGCTGCTGACCGGCGTGTATACCGTGCTGGGCGGCATGCGCGCCGTGGCGTATACCGACGCGCTCCAGACGTTCGTCCTGGTCATCGGGTCGGCCCTGCTGACGGTGTTCGGCCTCTCGCGCCTGGGCGGCTGGCACGAACTGCGCGCGACCCTCGATCCGGACATGTTCAACCTGTGGAAGCCGCTCGTGCCGTCGGGCATGCACGGCACCTGGGCGCCGGTCATTGAGCCCGGTCGCATCGCGTGGTACTTCAACGGCAACTATCCGTGGCTGGGCATGCTGTTCTGCGCGCCGATCATCGGCTTGTGGTACTGGTGCACGGACCAGTACATCGTGCAGCGCGCCCTCGGCGCGCCCGACGAGAAGACGGCGCGACGCGGCTCGATCTTCGCGAGTTATCTCAAGCTGCTGCCGGTGTTCATCTTCATCATCCCCGGCATGATCGCCCTGGCCCTGGCGAAGACCGGCCGGGTACCCGGGCTCGAGGCGATGATCGGCCCCGACGGGAAGCCGGTGCCGCTGGTGGCCCAGGCGGCCTTCCCCATGCTCATCATGACGGTCCTGCCGGTTGGCGTCCGCGGCATCGTGGTCGCCGGATTGCTCGCGGCGCTGATGAGCTCGATGGCCGGCGCGCTCAACGCGTCCAGCACGCTGTTCACGATGGATCTGTATCAGAAGGTGCGGCCCGGTGCCTCGCAGCACGAGCTGGTGTGGATGGGGCGTGTCGCTACCGCGGTCATGGTGCTGGTTGCGCTGCTGTGGATTCCGGTGATCGAGGGCGCGCGCGGCCTCTACGAGTACCTCCAGGGCGTGCAGGGGTACCTGGCGCCGCCGATCTTCACGGTCTTCTTCTTCGGCATCTTCAGCAAGCGGCTCAACGCCAAAGGGTGCCTCGCGGCGCTGATCGTCGGCTTCGCGCTCGGGATGTTCCGCCTGGCGGTGGACACGCCGGTGAGCATGCACCTGGCGGGGTTCGCGAGCGGCTACACGCCCGGATCGTTCCTGTGGGTCGTGAACAACGTCTACTTCCAGTACTACAGCGTGTTCATTCTCGTGGTGTCGATCGTGGTGATGGTCGCGGTGAGCTACGCGACCGCGCCACCCCCTCCGGAGCGGGTCGCCGAGCTGACGTTCGCGACGGTGACGGCCGAGCAGCGCGCCGAGTCGCGCGCCAGCTGGACGCGGTGGGATGTCGTGGCGTCGGCCCTCGTGCTGCTGCTGATCCTCACCGTGTACCTCTACTTCCGCGGCTGATGCGACGGGCCGCCAGAGCCGCGGCGCGGCATCAGGCGACTTGCTGCACGCCCGTTGCGCTCGCGCCCGGACCTGACTCGGCGAAGACCGCCGTCGCGCGGCCGGTTTCGGTGCCGTACGCCAGCGCGATGCGGCGGACCAGCGGCTCGGCGTCGCTGGTTCCCAGAATCGCTACCGTGCCGCCGCTGCCGCCGCCGGTGATCTTCGCGCCGAACAGACCGTGGTCCGGCCCTTCCTCAGTCACCAGCTCCACCAGACGATCGGTGCCCGGACTACCGAGGCCGCAGGCGCCGTAGCTCGCATGCGCCGCGCGCATGAGGTCGCCGAGTTCCCGCGCGGCGCGGGCGTTGCCCGGAAGCTGCTCGAGCAGCTGGGCGAACCGCGTGACGCGCGCCTGCTCGTGAACGGGGTGGGCGGTGGCGGCACGCACCGGATACGAGCGGTCTCGCCGCACGACGGTCGCCGGGTCGGTCGTGCCGCCGAAGCGGTCGAGAAACTCGGCCCCATCCAAGCGCTCGGGCAGGAGCGGCGCGAAGCGCTCGTCGAACTCCCGTGAAGAGATGTTCGCCAGGTAGCCGCGCCACAGCGGATCGGCGACGTGGATCCGCGCGCCTTCGCGCGTCGCCGCGAAGCCCGCCGCCTCCGCGATGATGCGATATCCCATGAACGCGGCCGTCCGCACCGTGGCGTAGTCGGCGCCGGTCACCGCGTGGCGCTCGCCGGAGTCGATGCCGTAGAAACGATAGCCGTGTGGCACGGCGACGTGTCCTTCGATGCTGGCGGGCTGGCAGCGCAGGCGCAGCAGGTGGCCGCGCCGGCCGCACGCGCTGGTCACCTGGTCCATGATCCCGCACGGCGCGCCCACGGCGCGGTGCTCCACCTGCTGGCACGCCGCGGCCAGCTCGAGATCCGAGAGCCGCCCGCCGCAGCTGTGCGCGACCGCCATCATCACCGCGACCTCGAGCGCCGCCGACGACGCGACGCCCTTGCCCTCGGGCACGTCCGAATCGAGCAGCAGCCGGAAACCCTGGGCAGCGCCGCCGGCGCACCCGGCCAGATGGTGCGCGCACCACTGTACCACGCCGAGCACGTAGGCCGGCCAGGCGGTCGGCTCACGCGCCGCGACCCATGTGCCTAACGCCTCTGGCGCGCGCAGCTCGCCGGACACGATCGGATCGAGGTCCGCGGTGAACCGCTGCCAGGCGCCGCCGCGCCGGGTGACCACGTCGCATCGGCGCGCCGGCTGGCGCTGGAGCAGCGCGGTGGTGGCGCAGGCGAGCGGCAGCTCGAGCACCACCGCGCCGCTGTAATCGGCGATGCCGCCCATGACGTCGAGGCGCCCGGGAGCTCGGGCGGCGAGGATCGGAAGGTCGGGAGCGAAGAAGGCGCGCACCCGCTCGTCGGCGTCGGTGCGCAGCGCGCTCATGCGTTGGTGCGCCGCCGTGGGCCACGGCGCGCTCACGGCGGGCCGGGCAGCAGACCGTGGCGGCGCAGGGCGCCCTGGAGCACCGGCTCGACCCGCTCGCGCAGCAGGCGGTTTGCGTAGCCGACCCACGCGACGTCGCTCGCCACGTCGAGCGGCGCGTCGAGCAGGCCGCCGTCGGGTGTGGTGAGCTCGATGCCCGCCTCCTCGGCGATCAGCGCGGACGCGAGGTCGTAGGGATGGCAGCACAGACCGCGCGGCAGGCCCCGGCTTTCCCGCACGCCCGCCACCAGGGGCCGCAGGTCGGCGATGAACCGGTCGTGCCCCGCCATCAGCTCGTAGAGCTGCCCGCCGGTCGAGGCATACTGGTCCTCGAAGCAGCCGGCCTGCCCGGGCGGCACGGGGCCGAGCAGGAGCTGGGCCAGGTCGTCGTCGAGGGCGGCCAGCACGTCGCGGGCGCCCGGGAAGAAGCGCACCACGGTCGCGAACCCATGCGCGATGGTGTCGGCGGTCGCGGGGTGGAAGCCCAGCGGCTCGCTCGCGCCCGTCGTGAGATTTGCGCGGCGGCCATGCGCCCCGCCGCCGCGCAGCGACCACAGCTGGTCGGCGAGGTGCTGCTTCAGCGTGGGAATCTCGGTCTGGACGGCGAGCACGATGTCGCGAAGCCGGGTGTCCCCTCCGCGGTCGGGCGCGACGCCGGTCAGGATCCAGGCGCTGCGCTTCTGGTACATGAGCCCGCGCGTGCCGTCAATCGGGTCCACCAGCACCCGCCAGCGGCAGTCGCGCTCCGGGGCGCCGCGCGGCAGGACCACACCGCCCTCGGGCAGCCCCTCGCCGATCAACCGGAGCGGCTCGTGCCGAGCGATGGCCTCGAAGCCCTCGACCAACGCAGGCTCGCCCACCCGGTCGAGCGCGTAGATCGTGTCGCCGCCCGGCGAGGCGTCGGCCACGACGGCCATCTCCCGCGCGCGCTCGCGGCACTGCGCGAGGACGTGGTCGCGGATGCGCTCGTGCAGCGCGAGCAGGGGCGCGAGCAGGTGGCCGGCGTCAATCACGCGTCGCCTGCCGGTAGTGCACGGCGCTCACCGCGCGCAGCTCGGCGGCCTTCTCCTCCGGCGCGGTGTCGTTGAGGAAGTTACCGCCGCCGATCTCGGGTCCCGCGAGGTACTTCAGCAGTCCCGGCTTGCGGAGTGGAGGATAGATCTCGGCGTGAAAGTGGAACCCGGGATGAGCGGCGCCGTCGGTGGGGGCCTGGTGGAAGACCATCACGTAAGGCAGCGCCATGCGCCACAGGTTCGCCAGACGGATCAGCGCCTCGCGCAGCACGCCGGCGAAGTCCGCCAGCTCGGACGCGCTCAGGTCGGCGAGGCTCGGGTGTGTGGCGCGCGGCGCCACGAAGACTTCGTACGGATAGCGCGCGAAATACGGCACGAACGCCACCGCGGCGTCACGCTCGGCCACGATCCGCCGTCCATCGGCGCGCTCGGCGTCCAGGATATCGGCGAACAGGACGCGGCCGTGCGCGGCCAGGTGGTCGGCCGTCGCCTCGGCTTCCACTTCGATGGTCCGGAACACGAAATTCGTCGCGTAGATCTGGCAGTGCGGGTGTGGGTTGCTGACGCCGACGACCTCGCCGCGATTCTCGAACACCAGCACGTGGCGCACCTCCTCGCGCGCGCCCAGCTCCCGGTACTGGTCCTGCAGCACCTCCAGCAGGCGCACGACGCCCGGTTTCGGCAGCTCGGCAAGCGTGAGGTCGTGGCGCGGCGTGTAGCACACGACCCGCGAGCATCCCGTCGCGGGCCAGCTTTGGTAGATGCCGGGCGGGGCGGCCAGGTCGCGCGGCGCCGCGTCGCCGACGCACGGATGATCGTTGTCGAACACGAACACGCCGGCGTACCGCTCGTTGCGCGCGCCGGAGACGCGGGCGTTGCCCGGGCAGAGGTAGCAGTCGGGCGCGAACGCGGGCAGGATCTCGCGCGAGCCGGCCACGTGCTCGCCACGCCACGGCCGGTCGTTGCGGTGCGAGGAGACCACGACCCACTCGCGCCGCAACGGATGCCACCGTTCTTCCCAGGTCATGCGCGGGATGTGTGCAGCGGCGCGCGGGAAAGCGCAAGCCGTCGGAGCGCCTCGGGATCGTCGGCGGGGAGGCCGCGGGTGCGCCGGCTCAGCGCGCGGAACACGTCGAACAGCGCCCGATAGGTCGGGGCGTGTTCGGGCCGCGGCGTCGCACGCTGGTCCTCACGGAGCACGACCAGCGGGTCGGCTACGTCGCGCAGCGCGCGCGCGTCGCCGTGCTCGGCGCCCCACACCCAGGCGGCGTGAATGGCGGCGCCCAGCGCCGCGCCTTCGCCCTCGACCGGCACGGCGTCGACGCCGAAAATGTCCGCCACGCCCTGCCGCCATGCCCGTGACGAGGCGAGTCCGCCGGTCAGGCGAATCTCCCGTGCCCGGACCGGCATGCGCGTAAAGCCGTCGTAGAGATTGAGCAGGCTGCCCTCGAGCAGCGCGCGGCACAGCACTTCGGGGGGGGCGTCGGTCAGGTCGAAGCCCAGCGCGACCGGCGCGGCGCGCGGCACGTCGGGCGTGCGCTCGCCCACGAACCATGGCAGCAGCACGCGATACGCGTTGCCCGGCGGCGTCGTCTCGACCACTCGCTCGAAGTCCGCGTGCGAGAGGCGCAGCCGTTCGATCAGGGTGTCGTAGTTGCCGGCCATGTTGGAGACGCACAGCAGCGGCAGGTGCCGGCCCGTGCTGTCGCGATACGCCGCGATTTCTCCGCTGGGGTCGATGAACGCTTCGTCCAGCACGGCACACGCGGTGCCGCTGGTCCCCAGGCTGATCGTCACCGTGCCCGGCTCGACATTCCCGGTCCCGACGGCGCCGTACATGTTGTCGCCGCTGCCCGCATCGACGCGGCAGTCCGCGGCGAACCCGAACCGCTCGCGGAGCGCGCGGCCGACGGCGCCGATGGTGCGATCCACCGGCAGGAGCGGCGGCAGCTTCCCGGCGAGCGCGGGATCGATCGCGTCCATCACGCGGCGCGACCAGCGCTCGCGCGCCGGATGCCAGAGCGCCATGCCGGACGTGTCGCCCGGTTCCAGCGCGCGCACGCCGCCGTCCGCGCCTCCCGTCAGCCACCAGTTGATGTAGTTGTGCACCACGAACAGGGTGCGCGTGCGCGCGTAGCGCTCCGGCTCGTGCCTGGCCAGGTGGAGGATCTTGGGCGCGGTGTAGCCGGTGCGCTGCGAGTTGCCGACTTCGGCGATCATCGCATCCGGTCCGCCGGCCGCCTCCGTGAGCAGGCGGCACTCCTCCACGGTGGAAAAGTCGTTCCACAGCTTCGCCCGCGGCCGCGCGAGAGCGCCGTCGGCGTCGAGCGCCACGAGCCCGTGCTGCTGCCCGGACACCGCGATGCAGCGGACGTGCGCCGCCGCGACGCCGGCCGCGGCGAGCCGGCCGAACAATAGCTCGATCGCCTCGATCCACATGCGCGGGTCCGACTCGGAGCAGCCCTCGGCCAGCCCGGTCGCGGCGCCGTTCACCGTGCCGTAGCGCGGCAGGTCGCGGTCGTAGTCCACCCGGTCGACGTGCCGCACCGCGCCCGCGCCGATCACGACGAGCTTGCAGCCCTGGGTGCTGACGTCGAGCCCGGCAAACAGCGGGTCGGGTGCGCTCACAGGTTGGCGATCAGGATCTCCTCCAGCTCGCCGCGATGCTCGGCCGGATGGAGGTGGCAGGCGAGGATCCGCTCGTGCGGCAGCCGCGCGACGCGCTCGGCGAGGCGTCGGATGGCGCGGATGTTGAGGTCGATCGCGCGCTCGACCGGCATGTTCTCCGGGTTGATGTCGATGCCGAGCCAGCCGCGGTAGCCGATCGCCCACAGCGCGTAGAGCAGGGCCTCGGTCTCGTGCGGGTTCACCACGCCGACGTTGTTGTCCTGGTCGTAGTTCCCGTCGGGCTGGCTGTTCCAGTGGGTGTGGGCGAGCCGGCCCTCCATGGCCACCAGCGAGAACGCGGCCGGCAGCATCTCGAAGCCCATCTTCACATGACCGGTTTCGGGGTTGAGCCCCACCAGCGCGTGCCCCTCGTCGATGAGCTTGCGGTTCACCGGGTTCTTGAGCCGCGCCTCGATGCGTTGCGCCGCGAGGATGCCCTCGGCCGTGGTGCGGTAGATGTTGTTGGCCGCGGGCTCGTATGGCTTGGGCTCGATCGCCACGCGCACGCCCGGCACCTCGTCCATCACCTCGGCCAGCGCGCCCTCGAACCGGTCCCACATCGCCATGAACGGCGTCCCGTGCAGGTAGCGGTAGCCGTCCATGCCCGGCCAGCTGATCGCGCACTCGGCCTCGAGGTCCCTGATGAGCTTGAGCGCGCCGACCGCGACTCGCTGCGCGTGATCGCGCACGGCGCGGTCGGGATTCGACAGGCTGCCGAACTCGAAGCGCTTGTCGAAAAAGTGCGAGAACGGCACCGTCACGAGGCGGATGCCGGATTCCTCGCGCAGCCGCCGGTACAGGTGCGCGTTGTCCTCGTTGACCTCGGCCGGGTAATGGGCCTCGATCCCGGTCACGCCGAGCGGCGCAAGCCCCGCGGCCGTCGCCAGGCGCTGCTCGAGGCCGGCCTCGGGCACGAACCGGTCGTGGAACCGGCCGCCGCCCGGGGTGAAGTACCAGATACCCACGGAGAAGCGGAGCGGGAACTCGCCGCGCAGGTTGCGCAGCAGGACGTCGGGATCGTGCGCCAGGCGCTGGGGCCGGAGGTCGCTGAGCTGGTAGGCCATGGACTACATCTTCCGTGGCGCGGCCCGGTTCGTCAACGCGCCGGGGTCGGCGCGTGGGCGGAAAACACGAAGGGCGCCCCGCGAGAGGCGCCCTTCGTCATCGCCCGGCGGAGCCTACTTCGCCGCGGGGGTCTTCTCGAAGAGCCGACTGAAACGGCGTTCGGCGCGTGCGCGCCAGGCGCCGCGGTGGTAGGCGTAGCCCGCGACCAGCGGCAGCGTGACCGTCGCCTCGCCGAACACCATTTGCTCCATGCCCTCGAAGGCGTCCACCTTGCCCCACGAATTGGCTTCGCGGAGCGTCGAGCCCGACAGCGCGCCGTCGCGCTCGTCGGCCACGGTGAGCTGGATGGCGTACTTGTGCATCTCCGGGTCGTGGCCGAGGACTTCGGCCGCGACCACGATGTCCTGGGCGAAGTTCTTCGGCACCCCGCCGCCGATCATGAACAAACCCGTTCGGCCGGCTTTGAGCTTGAGCTCGGTCAGCTCGCGGAAGTCCGCGGCCGAATCGAGCGCGAGGTAGCCGTCGGGGTGGTGGACCTGATGGTACACCAGGCCGAAGCCCGCCGAGCAGTCGGAGAACGCCGGCACGAAGATCGGCACGTCGTGCTCGTAGGCCGCGCGCACGATGGAGCACGACGCCGGATGGTGCTTGGCGAGGTACGCGCCCATCTCCCGGATGAACTCGCGCGAGCTGACGGCGCGCGGGCCGCCGGCGGCGAGCATGTCGTCGGCGATCTTGCCGGTCGTCTCGTCGCAGATGCGCAGCTGGTCTTCGTCGATGTACGTGTCGTAGATGCGGTCGACCGCGTTGCGGCGCAGCAGGTCGTCGTTGGCGCGAATGTCGCCGCGGTAGTGGCGGAAGCCCAGGCCCTCGAAGAAGTCCTGGTCCACGATGTTCGCGCCGGTCGAGACGATCGCGTCGATCATGCGGTTCTCGACCAGGTCGATGAACACCTCGCGCAGCCCCGCCGAGCACAGCGAACCCGCCATGCAGCAGATGACCGAGCACTCCGTGTCGCCGAGCATGGTGTCGAAGATGTGCGCGGCGCGGCCCAGGTTCCGTGCCTGGAACGCCATTTCGGCCATCGCGCCGACCAGCGGCCGCACGTCGTGCTGCTTGATGTCGATGCCGACGACCAGGTCCTTCAGCAGGTCCTTCTTGGTCGGTTCGCTCATCGCGTCTCCCGGGAAAAAGTACCCACAAAAAAACTGCCACCCTCTCCCCAGGCTACGGTGCGCCTCTCGGCAGCAACCGCCATCGCCTCAGGTGGGTGGCTATGTCTGCACGTAAGATAGTCGGAGTGGGCCGAGAGTCAACCCTAGAGCCACGATGCCGCTTTGAGCCACAGCATCCACAGCCGTTTGGTGACGTCCGGCGTGATGGGCAGAGTGCCCGGCAGCTTCTCCCACCACAGGCGCATCATGATCGTGCTGCCGGCCAGCACGCCGGCGCGCGTGACGCCGGGTGGCGGTGGCGCGAGCGCGGCGAGCCGATCGTACACGCGAGCGCGTCGCGCCGCGTCCACTTTCGGCATGAGGTGCCACAAGGTGACCGCGTCGAACCGCTGGGCGTCGGTCAACAGGCGCGTCACCAGCGAATCGCTGTGATCGCCCGCGTCGTACAGGGCGACGAGATCGGCATACATCAGCTTCGCGGATCCGGGGAACGGCGCGACGCGGCGGGACAACGAGCGCTCCGATACCGGAGTGCCGACGTCGTGGTTGACCAGCGTGACGACGCGGAAGCCCTGCGGGATCAGGGCCTCGCGGCCGCGCTCGTCGAACGTCGCCCAGCCGCCGGTCACGAGCAGGGTGCTGGCGCCCGTGGAGTCCACGGTGAGCGTGTAGGAGCAGCCCATGTCGGTGGCCACGCCCGAGGGCGTCTCGACGGCGAACAGCCTGGGTGGGGCCGTCACGGTGGCGCCGATCTGCCCGACATCGAGTGCGAGCCGCTGGTCGGTCGCGGTCGCGCGGATCATCCGCAGGCGGGTGCCCGGCCGGACGTCGACGCGACCGATGTGTCCGATCGCGACGACGGCCGCTTCGCGCCCGGACGTCTGGACGACCGCCCCGGCGTGGAGGAGACTGTCCTGCGCCACGTTGGCCCGCGCCCACGGCACGCCCCGCTGCACCTCCCACTGCGAGAGCATCCAGTGTGCGTTGGCGCGTGTCGCCGCCGCCAGGTACGTGAGCCCTATGCCGATGGCCGCGATTCCCGCCGCAATCCGGATCGTGCGCGGCTCGAAGTGCTCGGGCCAGTGAAACTCGCGGAACCGCGGCCGTCGCTCCGGGACGGCGGCCTCGCGCGTGATGCGCGAGCGCAACTCCGGCCACAGGTCGCCCGGTGGCTCGACGGTACGGGGCAGGGCTTCGAGCGCGCGTTTGAGGTCCAGGTCGTCGCTCGGAATCATCGGTCCAATGCCTCCCGGAGCAGCCGCCGGGCGCGGAACAGGTGCGCCTTCGACGTGCCGTTCCTGATGCCCAGCAACATCGCGATTTCCTTGTGCGCGAACCCTTCGACGTCGTGCAGCACGAGCACGTGGCGGCACCCGGGCGGCAACGCGGCAATCGCAGCCTCGAGATCGAGCCGGAGCCCGGGCGGCGCGCTCGGCGCGTGGACATTGTCCAGCGCGCGTTCGCCGGGGTCGGCCGCACCGGGCCGGCCGTCCTCGCGCCACCGCATCAGGACGACGTTCACCGTGAGGCGGTGCAGCCAGGTGGCGAACGCCGCATCGCCGCGGTACGAGCCGAGCTTCTGCCAGGCGCGGACGAACACGTCCTGGAGCAGCTCGCGCGCGAGGACCGGGTCGCCGCTCATGCGCAGGCACAGCGCGTACACGCGCCCGGTGTGCGCGCGGTATACCGCTTCGAAGGCGTCGGGATCACCGGCCTGGGCGCGGCGGACGGCGTCGTCGCTCACCGACCTCCCGTTGCGGCGAACGGCCACCGCGGAGCTCACGAGAGTGAGATGCGCGGTACGGGCTCGGGGTTTAGTGCGGGTCTACTTGAGGAACAACTTCGCGATCGTCTGGAGCTGCATGTTCGACGTGCCTTCGTAGATCGTCCCGATCTTGGCGTCACGGTAGAACTTCTCGACCGGGTACTCCTTGGTGTAGCCGTAGCCGCCGAACAGCTCCAGGCAGGTGCTCGTCACCCGTTCGGCCACCTGCGAGCTGAACAGCTTCGCCATCGCCGCCTGCTGGGTGTACGGCTGGCCCGCGTCACGCAGCCGCGCTGCGTTGTAGACCATGAGGCGCGCGGCCTCGAGGTCGGTGGCCGCCTGGGCCAGCTGGAACTGCACGCCCTGGAACTCACCGATGGCCTTGCCGAACTGCTTGCGCTCCTTCACATATCCGGCCGCGGCGTCGAGCGCGCCGCGCGCGACGCCGATCATCTGCGCGCCGATCCCGATCCGGCCGGTGTTGAGCGTCTCGATGGAGACTTTGTAGCCCTTGCCGACTTCGCCGAGCACGTTGGCGTCGGGCACCTCGCAGCCGTCGAGGATCAGCTCGGTCGTGCTCGAGGCGCGGATGCCGAGCTTGTCTTCCTTCTTGCCGACGCTGAAGCCCGGAAAGTCGCGCTCGACGATGAACGCCGTGATCCCCTTGTAGCCTTTGGCGAAATCGGTGTTCGCGAAAATGACGTACAGGCCGGCCTCGGCGCCGTTGGTGATCCACAGCTTCCGGCCCTCGAGCACCCAGCCCGACGCCGACCTGGTGGCTTTGGTGGCGAGGCCGAACGCGTCGGAGCCCGAGCCCGCTTCGGACAGCGCGTACGCGCCGACCGTGCCTGACGCCAGTCTGGGCAGGTAGCGCTGCCGTTGCTCGTCGCTGGCCGACTGGAGAAACGGCTCGATGACCAGCGTGTTCTGCACGTCCACCAGAATCGCGACCGACGCGTCCACGGCCGCCAGCTCCTCGACGGCGAGCACGGTCATGAACAATCCGCCGCCGGCGCCGCCCAGCGCGTCCGGGATCTCGATGCCCATCAGGCCCATCTCGAAGCAGGCCTTGATGACGGCGGGATCGTACCCGCCGCTCAGTTCCATTCCGTGAACCAGCGGCCGCACCTGCTCGGCGGCGAAGTCGCGCACGGCGGACTGGAACATCGTTTCTTCTTCGGACAGCACGGTCAGCGGGGTGGCGGTGGTCATTGAGGTCATGGGTTCAAGGTAACGCGGCGCAGGTGCGGCTTAATAGAGCTTCCAGTTGTCCGAATACGTGTTCTCGATCGGCGCGAGGCTTGCGAAGCCCGCAATGGCGGCGTGCGTGTAGCACCAGTCCCAATACAGGCCACTGCCGTTGCCGGAGGCTCCGGGAGTGAACCGCTTGATGCTGTCGAGACCCGGGCACGCGTTGATCGCACAGTTCATCCCGGAAATGACCATGCCGTGGACGGTAAAGCTGTAGTTGGGTGTTGCGCTCGTGGCGATGAACCGGCCGCCCGCGATGATGATGCCGTCCCAGTGCGACCCGTTCGCCATGGTCACGTTGCCCGTAGCGACCAGCAGACCACGGCGAGACGATGTCGGCGAGCTCGCCGGAATCGTCACGTTCCCGTTGTAGTAGTAGGAATTGTACGGGCAGATGTTGGAGTTGCCGTAGCAGTCGGACGGCAAGGTGCCGGTGAAATCGGGATACAAGTCGCCGGCCACGACGCGAGCCCAGTTGATGCGCGTCGAGTCCAGTAACGCCTGATTGTTCGCCATCGCCTCCAGGGTCCCGGTCGTCGAATCCCCGGTGCCGTTGGTATACGCGATGTGGGGCGACGGCGTGTTGTACCACGCGGTGGAGACGGCCGCGGTGTCGTCGTGGGGGCTGTGCGGCGTCGAGCACCCAATCACCCAGTTGGCGCCGATCGTCGAATTGGTCCCGTTGATCGGATTCCTCGTGCTGGAACCGGGCACCATGACCACGCCACTCGGCGAGACCAGGGCCGCCCTGGCGGGAAGCTGCCCCGGCAAATACGCGAGGCTGGACACCGTGCGGCTCCCGCCTCCCGAGTTCGTGAGCGTGTGCGCGGTGTCCACGCCGGTGGAGTAGACGATCCACAGCGGTCGCTGGCTGCCGGTGGAGTCCCGCAGCTGCCGGGCCACGACGCGTGCATAGCCCCCGGGAAACGTATAACTGGTCGAGTCGTAGCCGGTGCCCAGGGCATGGGCGCCGGCGAAGTACGAATTGAGGCCGGCCTGCGCCAGGTTGAGCGACCGCGTCAGGCTGAAGGAGCCGTTGGTCGAGTGGTACTCGGCCGAAATCATGACGAAGCCGGCGGTGAGCATGACGGTCAGCAGCGTCATCACCAACAGGGTGGTGGCGAGGATGAAGCCGCGGTCGGATGGACGGTCAGGGCGCACGGTTGATAAACACGATATCCGTTGTGAGAGTGAAGTGCGAGGGGGCGGTTTCCCCTTCGGGGTTGTCCTCGCTCTGGCCGACCAGGCGCAACCGGAACCCGCGAATGCTGTCGAGGACCGCCGGCACCGCCGTTTGCGCGGTCATCGCGTTGTTGACGAGGAACGAAAACGACGAGCCCGTGTCGAACGGCGCCACCAGCTCGTCGCGCGTGCCGGCGTCGAGGTTCGAGCGCCACAGCGCGGTGCGGCCGGGGAGTTCGGCCGACGGGGCGAGCGCGTAGCGGATCCGCTGGTACAGGTAGACGGGCTCGCCGGCCGTGGCGGTCGGGTCGTTAGGCGAGACGCGGACGACCCGGAACGCGCCCAGGGGCGGGGCGGCCGACGCGGTGATGGTCGTCGCGGGACTGATCCCGAAGGGAATGGTCGGGGTCAGCGAGGTGCAGTCGCCGGTCGCGGCGCCGGAGCCGAAGGTCGCCGGCTCCTCGAAGTGCCAGGTGCCCGCTCCGTCGCGCCACGCGTACCCGCGGATGGTCGCGGCCGCGAACGTGGCGGAGTCGTAGGGCTCGAGCAGGATCGCCTGGGTGCCGCCGGAAGGCTGCGTGCACGTGATGCCGGCCGCGAACGGCACCCGCACCGTGACCGAATCGGCGTGCGCCTGGAGCACGCCGCCGAGCGTCACGTTGCGCAGTTCGTTCACCACGGCGTTGAACCCCGCGCGGGCGCTGGCCCGCGCCATCATGCGGCCCTGCTGGTCGCCCATGAACCGCGCCTGGTTGACCACCAGTCGGGTCAGCGCGATGCCGATGATGCCGGCGATCACCAGCGCCACCATCAGCTCGGCCAGCGAGAAGCCGCGTCGCATCAGTTCATCGGGATCGGATCGCGCGCCATGCCGCGCCGCACGATCACGGTGTCGGGCTTGCCGCCCGGGATGTTGGTCTTGGTGACCACGTAGACGTCCTTGCGCACGTTGGAGACGGTCGTCACCGAGTACGTCGTGATCACCCGCATCGTCCCGCTCCACACGGTGTCCGCCTTGAGCAGCTGGCTCAGGCTGTCGAACGGCACCACGCTGGCCCGGTCCACCGCCGCGATCTGCCGCGCCATGTTCAGCGCCTGGTCGCTGGCGTGCGTGGTCCGCTTGGCGATCTGGAGGGCGAGCCCGGCGAGGCTCAGAATCACGGCCGAGAAGATCACCAGCGTGATCATGACTTCGATCAGGGAAAAACCTAGTGAGGCTGCACCCGGATCTGGCCGGCCAGCGTCATCTTCACCTGGCGCAGGAACGTCTGCGCGGAATCCTGGAGCGTCACGGTCATGCTCGCGTTCGCCATGCCGTTCGGCAGCACGACCACCGAATCGGGCGTGGCGGTGAAGATCTGGATCTTGAACTCGCCCTCGCTGCCGTAGTAGCGCCGGTTGAGCACCGAGTCGCCGCGCGAGCGGATCGTCAGCGTCCGCGCGCTCGGGCTGACCACGACGCGCACCGGCGCGTGCTGCCGGCCCGCCAGCGCCTGCGCCAGGTAGAGGTCCGCCGCGACCGCGTTGGCGGCCCGGTTGATCCGCGCGTGCGTCAGCACCCGGAACATTGTGGGCGTCAGCGAGGCGACCACGACGATCACGATCAGCAGGACGATCACCGCTTCGATAATGGAGAAGCCGGCGCGTCGCGCCTGGTGGCATCGGGCCTCGAACCTCTGGGATAGCATCGCCGTACGCGCGGTTCCGGTCTGTGGATAGCAATGTTCGTTCCGCTTGACGGCGGCCGGCCTAAGTGCTTGGGAATTCCTGGCCTGTGTAAGGTAAGTCTGGGGGACCGCGGGCGCCGGGGCAAGGCGGACCGCGGCGATTTGCCTCGCCGCCGGGTCTAGTGAAACACCTCGAGCGCCACGCCCACCCGCCCGAACGGCGCGCTGACCTGCGCGCCCCGCACCATCGGCCGGACCCGTTCCAGCATCTCCCGCGCGATGGCCACGCCTTCGGCCAGCGCCGCCTCCTTGCCTTTGTCCTGGGCGGCGCGCATCCGCGCCAGCACCGGCTCGGGCACGCTCACGCCGGGGACCTCGTTGGCGAGGAACTCGGCGTTGCGCAGCGACACCAGCGGCCACAGGCCGGCCACGATCGGGACCTGATACTGCTCGACGCGGCGCAGAAAGCGCTCCAGGCCGTCGACGTCGAACACCGGCTGCGTGATGGCGAACTCCGCGCCCGCCTCCGCCTTCCACGCGAACCGCTTGAGCTCGCGCTCGGGGTCCACGGCCGCGGGGTTGACGCCCACCCCGATCACGAACCGCGTCGGATCGCCGATCGCGTTGCCGCCGGGGTCCTGCCCGTGGTTGAGCCGGCTCACCAGGTTGGTGAGGCCGATCGCGTCGATGTCGAACACGGCCGTGGCCTCCGGGTACGGCCCCATCTTGGGCGGGTCGCCGGTGATGAGCAGCAGGTTGCGCAGGCCGTGCGCCGCGGCGCCTAACAGGTCGGACAGCATGGACAGCAGGTTGCGGTCGCGGCAGCAGTAGTGAGTGACGGTCTCGAGCCCCACCTCGCGCTCGATCAGCAGCGAGGTCAGCAGCGCGCCCATCCGGCTCTGCGCCCGCGGCCCGTCGGGCACGTTCACGGCGTCGATCCCGGCGCGCTTGAGGGCCCGCACGCTCTCCAGCATCTGGCGCGCGTCGGTGCCCCGGGGCGGCACGATCTCGACGGTGGTCACGAATTCCCGATGGGCGAGCTTGTAGCCCCAGTGCGACCGCTCCGCCAGCGGCGCGGGCTGCGCGCCCTCGGCGTGCGGGGCGCTCGCCGCGCCCACCGCGACCCGCACCCGCCGCGGCGAGACGCTGGCGACGAACGAGGCCACCTCGCGGATGTGGGCGGGTGTCGTGCCGCAGCACCCGCCGACGAACCGGGCGCCCGCCTCGACCAGGGTCTTGGCGTAGGTGCCCATGTACTCGGGCGAGGCCATGTAGATCTTGCGGTCGCCCACCAGGCGCGGCAGGCCGGCGTTGGGCTGCGCCGACAGCGGCTTCGACGTCACCTTCGCCATCCGCTCGATCGCCTCGAGCACGCCCTGCGGGCCCACCGAGCAGTTGACGCCGATCACGTCGGCGCCGAGGGCGTCGAGCGTCCGCGCCGCCGTCTCGACGTCGGTGCCGTACGGCGTCTGGCCGTCCTCGGCCAGCGTGATCTGCGCGATGACCGGCAGGTCGCTCACCGCGCGCACCGCGTGCAGCGCCTCGGTGAGCTCGCCCAGGTCGCCGAAGGTCTCGAGGATGAAGCCGTCCACGCCGCCGGCCAGCAGCCCCTCCGCCTGGCGGCGGAACAGCGCCCGGGCCTCGGCGCGGCTGGTTTCGCCGAACGGCTCGAGGCGGATGCCTAACGGCCCGATCGCGCCGGCCACCGCGGCGCGACTGCCCGCGGCTTCGCGGGCCAGCTCCGCGGCGCGCCGATTGATCTCCTCGGTCTGATCGGCGAGGCCGAAGTGCGCGAGCTTGACGGGGTTGGCGCCGAACGTGTTGGTCTCGAGGACCTCGGCGCCGGCCTTGACGTACGCCGCGTGCACGTCGCGCACCAGCTCCGGCTGGCGGAGCGTGAGCTCGTCGTAACACACGTTGATGAACGCGCCCCTGGCGTACAGCATCGTGCCCATCGCGCCGTCGAACACGTGGGCGCGGCCGTCGGCGATCAGGTCGCGCAGCGTGGGCCGCTCGGCGGCGTGCGCGGCGTGGGCGGCGTCAGTCATGCTCGTACGCGAGGCTGGCCGCGAGCCAGCGCTCCGCCTCCGCCGTCGTCCAGCCCTTGCGGGCGGCGTAGTCGTCCACCTGGTCCTTGCCGATGCGCCCGACGCCGAAGTAGTGCGCCTCCGGGTGCGCGAAATACCACCCGCTCACCGACGCCGCGGGCCACATCGCGCAACTCTCGGTGAGCGTGATGCCGGTCCGCGCTTCGGCGTCCAGCAACGCGAACAGCGTCCGCTTCTCGGTGTGCTCCGGGCAGGCCGGATACCCCGGCGCGGGCCGGATGCCCCGGAACTTCTCGGCGATGAGATCGGCTCCATCCAGCGACTCGTCCGCGGCGTAGCCCCACAGGTCGCGCCGCACCAGCTCGTGCAGCCGCTCGGCGAACGCCTCGGCGAGCCGGTCCGCCAGCGCCTTGGTCATGATGCTGTGATAGTCGTCGTGGTCCGCCTCGAACGCGGCGCACACGGCGTCCACGCCCTCGCCCGCCGTCACCGCGAACGCGCCGATCCAGTCCTCCAGGCCGGTGTCCTGCGGCGCGATGAAGTCGGCCAGGCAGAGGTTGGGCCGGCCCGGCGGCTTCTCGCCCTGCTGGCGCAGGTGATGCAGCCGGACGCCGGCCCCGGGACCGGCGGCGGTGCCGGTGCACACCTCGATGTCGTCGTCGGCCACCGCGGCGGCGCGGAACAGCCCCACGACGCCGCGGGCGCGCACCAGCCGCTCGGCGACGATGCGGTCGAGCAGCCGCTCGGCGTCGGCGTGGAGGGCGCGCGCCTGCTCGCCCACGACCGGGTCGGTCAGGATGGCCGGGAACCGCCCCTTGAGCTCCCACGCCTGGAAGAACGGCGACCAGTCGATGTACCGGCGCAGCTCGGCGAGCGGGAAGTCGTCGAACACGTGGATGCCGGGGCGGCGCGGCGCCGGCGGCCGGTAGCCGGCCCACGGGAGCTTGAGCTTGCGCCCGCGCGCCTCGGCGAGCGGCAGCACCGGCGCCCGCGCGCGCCGGCCGGCGAAGTCGGCGCGCAGCCGCGCGTACTCGGCGCGCACGTCGTGCGTGAACGCGTCGCGCCGCTCGCCGAACAGCTGGCTCACGACTCCCACGCCGCGCGAGGCGTCGAGCACGTGCACCACCGGCCCGTGATAGGCGGGCGCGATCTTGACGGCGGTGTGCATCTTGCTCGTGGTCGCCCCGCCGATCAGCAGCGGCACCTCGAAACCCTCGCGCTCCATTTCCTTCGCCACCTGGACCATCTCCTCGAGCGAAGGCGTGATGAGGCCCGACAACCCCACGGCGTCGGCGCCCGCCTCGCGCGCGGCGGTGAGGATTTTCGCCGCGGGCACCATCACGCCCAGGTCGATCACGTCGTAGTTGTTGCAGCGCAGCACCACGCCCACGATGTTCTTGCCGATGTCGTGGACGTCGCCCTTGACGGTGGCCATGACGATCCGCCCCTTGGACGTCGCGGTTTCGCCGCTCGCGGCGCGCTCCGCCTCGATGTACGGGATCAGCACCGCGACCGCCTTCTTCATGACGCGCGCGCTCTTGACCACCTGGGGCAGGAACATCTTGCCGGCGCCGAACAGGTCGCCGACCACGTTCATGCCGTCCATCAGCGGGCCCTCGATGACCTCGATGGGCCGCGCGTAGCGCTGCCGCGCCTCCTCCACGTCCTGCTCGACGTACTCCGCGATGCCTTCGATCAGGGCGTGCGCGAGCCGCTTCTCGACAGTGTCGCTGCGCCACGCGGCGTCCCGGGTTTGCGCGCGCGCCGTGCCGCTGGTGCGCTCGGCCAGCGCGGTGAGGCGCTCCGTCGCGTCGGGCCGGCGGTTCAGCAGCACGTCCTCGACGGTCTCGAGCACGTCCGCCGGGATGTCGTCGTACACGGCGAGCTGGCCCGCGTTGACGATCCCCATGTCCATGCCGGCCTGGATGGCGTGGTAGAGAAACGCCGAGTGCATCGCTTCGCGAACCGTGTCGTTGCCGCGGAAGCTGAACGAGAGGTTGCTCACGCCGCCGCTCACCAGCGCGCGCGGCAGCGCCGCCTTGACGCGGCGGGTCGCCTCGAAATAGTCGAGCGCGTAGCCGTTGTGTTCCGCGAGGCCCGTGGCGATCGCGAAGATGTTGGGATCGACGATGATGTCTTCCGGCGGGAAGCCGACCCGCTCGGTGAGGATACGGTACGCCCGGGTCAGCACCGCCACGCGGCGCTCCACGGTGTCGGCCTGGCCGCGCTCGTCGAACGCCATCACCACGACGGCCGCGCCGTAGCGCCGCACCGCGCGGGCGTGGGCTTCGAACACGGCCTCGCCTTCCTTGAGGCTGATCGAGTTGACGATGCCCTTGCCCTGCAGGCACCGCAGGCCGGCCTCGAGGACCTCCCAGCGCGAGGAGTCCACCATGACCGGCACCTTGCTGATGTCGGGCTCGGTGGCGATGACGTTGAGGAACCGGGTCATCGCCGCGACCGAGTCGATGAGCCCCTCGTCCATGTTGACGTCGATGACCTGCGCGCCGTTCTCGACCTGCTGCCGCGCGACCGCCGCCGCCTGCTCGTAGTCGTCCGCCTTGATGAGCCGCGCGAACGCGCGCGAGCCGGTGATGTTGGTCCGCTCGCCGACGTTCACGAACAGCCGGCCCGGCCACAGCGTGAGCGGCTCCAGCCCGCTGAGTCGCGTCACGGGCGTCACCGCCGGCACCGCGCGCGGCGCCGTCGCGCGCACCGCCGCGGCGATGGCTCGCACGTGCGCCGGCGTCGTGCCGCAGCAGCCGCCCACCACGTTCACGAAGCCGCTGGCCGCGAACTCGCCGAGCAGCGCCGCCATGGACTCGGGCGTGTCGTTGTAGCAGCCGAACGCGTCGGGCAGGCCGGCGTTGGGATAGCAGGTCAGGAACGTGTCGGCCAGGCCCGACAGCTCCTGGACGTAGGGCCGCAGCTCCTTCGCGCCTAACGCGCAGTTGAGCCCGACGCTGAACGGCCGCGCGTGGCGCACCGAGTTCCAGAACGCCTCCAGAGTCTGGCCCGACAGGGTCCGGCCGCTCTGGTCGGTGATGGTGCCGGAAATCATGACCGGCACGTCGAGCCCGCGCCGCTCGAGGATCTCCATGATCGCGTACAGCGCCGCCTTGGCGTTGAGCGTGTCGAAGATCGTCTCGAGCAGCAGCAGGTCCACGCCGCCGTCGATCAGCGCCTCGGCCTGTTCGCCGTAGGCCGCCGCGAGCTCGGCGAACGTCACGGTCCGCAGGCCCGGGTTGCTCACGTCCGGCGACAGCGACGCGCTCTTGTTGGTGGGGCCCAGGCTCCCGGCCACGAACCGCGGCCGCGCCGGGTCCCGCGCCGTGACCTCGTCCGCCGCCTCGCGCGCCAGGCGGGCCGCGGCCAGGTTCAGCTCGCGCACCGCGCCCTCGAGCCCGTAGTCGGCCTGCGAAATGGCCTGCGCGTTGAACGTGTTCGTCTCGATGATGTCCGCGCCGGCCTCGAGGTAGGCGCGGTGGATCGCCCCGATCACGTCGGGTCGCGTGAGGTTGAGCGCGTCGGCGTTCCCCTTGAGCGGGCGGTCGTGGCCGGCGAAGCGCGCGCCGCGGTAGTCGGGCTCTTCGAGGCCATAGGTCTGGATCATCGTCCCCATGGCCCCGTCCAGCACGAGAATGCGCTCCCGGAGCTGCCGCTCCAGTTGCGCACGCACGTCGCGTCGGGTCGCCTGCTCAACCATGCCTGATCACCGGTTGCGCCTCACTCCCATCCGGGCGGACAAAAAAATCCCCGCGGGAGCCAAAAAGCTGATCCGCGAGGGTCGGCTTTTTAGCGGATGTTTAACGTGGCCGCAATATGCCGCAAATCGCCACGACGTCGGTTGTCGATTAATAATGTAGCCGGTCGGCGGCGGCGGCGGGAGTCCGCGCCTGATGGGCCGGTTCGGCTCCGGGCTGCGGGCGGTCGTCAGTCCCTGAACAGGCGACGTACCGCCAGCCAGGCCACGATCCAGCCGAGTCCCGCGCCGAACGTCATCCCCGCTACCAGGCCCGGTTTGCGCCAGTGCTGCCAGCCCGACGCGGCGAGGGCGGTCGCGCCCAGCAGGGCGCCGGCGATCTTGAGGCCGCGCACCGGAGGATCGAGGCGTCGCGTCATCATGGGACCGTCGCGCGGGGCGGCTAGCGCGGCAGAATCTTCCGGGCGGCCCACCACGCGAAGATCATCCCGCCGAGCGAGCCGATCACCGCGCCGGGGATGCCGAACAGCGCGTTCCCGACGTAGCCGAGAATCGTGCCGGCGATGAAGCTGATCATCGACTTGAGGAGTCCCACGAGTGGCCGCCTGTCAGGGCCCGGGTGACCGCGTCGGGCGCGAGCCCGTCCACCACGACGCGTTTGCGCCGCGCGGTCAGCCCGCGCGCGATCCGTACCGCCGCTTGAGGAACGCCGAGCGTCTCCGCGAGGAAGCGCACCAGCTCCGCGTTCGCCGCGCCGTCCACCGGCGGCGCCTTCAATCGAATCCTGATCGCGTCCCCGTGCGCGCCGGCCAGCTCGGAGCGCCGCGCCCGCGGCTGCACGTGCACCGTCAGCGTGACGCTCACAGGCGCCCGAGCACCAGCCCGCCCACCAGCCACACCGCGATCCACGCGACCATCGGGCTGACGTCGAACATGCCGATCGGCGGGATGATCCGGCGCAGCGGCCCGAGCAGCCACTCGGTCAGCCACACGATCGGCCGCATCGGCGCGATGCGCTCGCTGACCCCGAGCCACGACACGATGACCCGCACGAAGATCGCGAACTCGAGCAGCTTGAACGCCCACGACACGGCGAGGTAGAGGATCATCTGCGGCCCGACGGCGCCGGCCACGCGCACGCGCACGCCTTCGCCCACGGCCCACGACGCCACCGAGATGAGCACGATCCCCGCCACCAGCGCCACGCCGATCAGCACCGACGGCGCCGACTGCGGATTGCCGCCCGATTGCACGAGGCGCGCTTCGACCGGGCGCAGCAGGGGGTCGCTGAGGCGGCGAATCAGCCGCGCGAACCGCGAGAAGGGATTGAGGGCGCGGCGCTGGACGGCCATCGCGGCGAGCCCCAGCGCCACCACCACCGCGACGGCCGCCAGCACCCCGTAGCGCACCCACGTCATCGCGTCGGTTGGCATCGGGAATAAAGTAGCAACATCGCCGCCGCTTAGCCGACATGCGATATCTTCATTGCGTGGACCGGCACGCTTTTCATCCCGCGACGGCACGCTGGTTCGCCGAGACCTTCGGCGAGCCGACGGCCGCGCAGCATCTGGGCTGGGACGCGATCCGGTCGGGTCGCCACGCGTTGATCGCCGCGCCGACCGGTTCCGGCAAGACGCTGGCGGCGTTCCTGAGCGCGCTCGACGACTTGCTGCGCGAGGGGCAGGATGCGCCGCTGCCCGACGAGACGCGCGTCGTCTACGTCTCGCCGCTCAAGGCGCTGTCGGCCGACATCCACGCCAACCTGGCCGAGCCGCGCCGCGGCATCCGCCACACCGCCGAGGCGATGGGGCTGGCGCCGGTGCGGATCACCGCCGCGGTGCGCACCGGCGATACGCCGCAGGCCGAGCGCGTGGCGATGCTCAAGACGCCGCCGCACATGCTCGTGACCACGCCCGAGTCGCTGTACCTGCTGCTGACCGCGGAGCGCAGCCGCGCGATGCTGCGCACCGTGCGCACGGTGATCGTCGACGAGATCCACGCGGTGATCGAGTCGCGCCGCGGCGCGCACCTCGCGCTCACCCTCGAGCGGCTGGAGCACGTGGCCGGGCGGCCGGGGCGCGGGCTCCAGCGCATCGGCCTGTCGGCGACGCAGAAGCCCATTGAGGACGTGGCGCGTTTTCTGGTCGGCGCCGGCAACGTCGACCCCGACGGCGTGATTCACTGCGCGATCGTGGACGAGGGCCACCGCCGCGCGCTCGATCTCGCCCTCGAGCTGCCCGGCGCGCCGCTCGAAGCCGTGATGTCGAACGAGGTGTGGGAGGAGATCTACGACCGCCTTGCGGCGCTGGCCGGCGCGCACCGCACCACGATCGTGTTCGTCAACACGCGCCGCCAGTGCGAGCGGATCGCGGCGCACCTGGCCGAGCGGCTGGGCGAGGAGCGGGTGGCGGCGCACCACGGCAGCCTGTCGCGCGAGAAGCGGCAGGACGCCGAGCGGCGGCTCAAGCAGGGCGAGCTGACGCTGATGGTCGCGACCGCGTCGCTCGAGCTCGGCATCGACATCGGGTCGGTCGATCTGGTGTGCCAGATCGGATCGACCAGGCGCATCGCCACGCTGCTCCAGCGCGTCGGGCGCTCGGGCCACACGGTGCGGGGAACGCCCAAGGGCCGCCTGTTCCCGCTCTCCCGCGAGGACCTGGTCGAGTGCGCGGCGCTGATCGCCGCGGTGCGCGCGGGGGAGCTGGACCGGCTGCGGATGCCGCCCCACCCGCTCGACGTGCTGGCGCAGCAGCTCGTGGCGGAGACCGCGTGCGAGGACTGGGCCACCGATGCCCTGTACGACGTGGCGCGGCGCGCCTGGCCCTACCACGACCTGGAGCGCGCGGCGTTCGACGAGGTGCTCGAGATGGCGGCGCACGGCTTCAGCACCCGGCGCGGCCGCCGCGGCGCGCTGGTCCACCTCGACGCGATCAACCATCGGGCGCGGGGCCGCAAGGCCGCGCGGCTCACGGCCATCACGTCGGGCGGCGCCATTCCCGACACCGGCGACTTCCGGGTGGTGATGGAGCCCGACGAGACGTTCGTGGGCACGGTGCACGAGGACTTCGCGTTCGAGAGCATGGCGGGCGACGTGTTCCAGCTCGGCAACACGTCGTGGGAAATCCTGCGCATCGAGGCCGGCACGGTCCGCGTCAAGGACGCGCGCGGCCAGCCGCCGACGCTGCCCTTCTGGCTCGGCGAGGCGCCGGCGCGCAGCGACGAGCTGTCGGCGGCGGTGTCGCGGCTCGTCGCGCGCCTGGCGCCGCTCCTGTCGGATTCCTACAGGAGCGTGGAGTGGCTGCGGGACGAGCTGGGCCTGCCGCAGGCGGCCGCCGAGCAGATCGTGCGCTACCTGGCCGAGGCGCAGCGGATGCTGGGCGCGCTGCCCACGCAGGACACCCTGGTGATGGAGCGGTTCTTCGACGAAGCGGGCGGGATGCAGCTGATCATCCATGCGCCGTTCGGGAGCCGCGTCAACCGGGCCTGGGGTCTCGCGCTGCGCAAGCGGTTCTGCCGCCAGTTCAACTTCGAGCTCCAGGCGGCGGCGACGGAGAACGCGCTGCTGCTCTCGTTAGGCCCGCAGCACAGCTTCCCGCTCGCGGACGTGTTCCGCTACCTGCACCCCGCCACGGTGCGCGACGTGCTGGTGCAGGCGCTGCTCGACGCGCCGATGTTCGGCACGCGGTGGCGCTGGAACACCACCCTCGCCCTCGCGGTGCTCCGCACCCGCGGCGGCCGGCGCTCGCCGCCCCAGATCCAGCGCATGGAGGCGGAGGACCTACTCGCGGCGGTGTTCCCCGACGCAGCGGCGTGCCTGGAGAACATCGCCGGCGACCGGGAGGTGCCCGACCACCCGCTGGTCCGCCAGACCATGACCGACTGCCTCGACGACGCGATGGACCTGCCGCGCCTGGCCCGGCTGCTCGCGGACATTCACGCCGGCACGATCACGTGCGTCGCGCGCGACCTGCCCGAGCCCTCGCCGCTCGCGTCGGAGATTCTCAACGCCCGGCCCTACGCGTTCCTCGACGACGCGCCGCTGGAGGAGCGCCGCACGCAAGCGGTGTCCACGCGTCGCGCGTTCGATCCGTCGAGCGCGAACGACCTGGGCGCGCTGGACCCGGCGGCCATCGCGCGGGTGCGGGAGGAGGCGTGGCCCGATCCGCGCGACGCGGACGAGCTGCACGACGCGCTCATGGTCGCCACGTTCCTGCGGGACGAGGAGATCGCGCGCTGGCCCGCGCTGCGCGAGGAGCTCGCGCAAGCCGGGCGCATCGTGCGGGTGGGCCGTCTGTGGTTCGCCACCGAGCGAAGGGACGAGCCGTTGCTCGAGCTGGCGCGCGGGCGGCTCGAGATCGCCGGGCCGGTCACGGCGGGGCGGCTGGCGTCGCTGCTGGAGGCGTCTGAGTCCGAGGCGGACGCGGCGCTGATCGAGCTGGAGCGGCAGGGCGTGGTGCTGCGCGGCCACTTCACGCCGGGCGCCGAGGAGGTCGAGTGGTGTGAGCGGCGGCTGCTGGCGCGCATCCACCGCTACACGATCGGCAAGCTGCGGGCCGAGATCGAGCCGGTCGCGACCAGTGATTTCATGTCGTTCCTGTTCGAGTGGCAGCACCTGACGGGTGAGACGCGCGTCGCGGGGCTCGAAGGCCTGGCCGGCATCGTCGCGCAGCTCGACGGGTTCGAGGTGCCGGCCGGCGCGTGGGAGATGGATGTGCTGGCGGGCCGGTGCGACGACTACGATCCGCATCTGCTCGACACGCTGTGCCTCATGGGCCGCGTGATGTGGGGCCGCGTGTCGCCGCCGGCGGCGTCGGCGGAGGGGCCGGCGTCGGGGCCGCTGCGTTCGACGAGGATTGCCCTGCTGGTGCGGGAGCATCGCGACCTGTGGCTCGCGGTGGCGCCCCGGGCTGAAGCGCGGGCCGGGCACATGGTCCTGAAGGACCGTCCTTCGGGTCGTGCCGACGCCGAGTCCGGCGTTCGCGCCGGGGCCAACGCGATGGCCGTCCGCGACGTCCTGGAGCGCCGCGGCGCGTCGTTCTTCGGTGAGCTCGTGTCCGGGTCGGGGCTGCTGGCCACGCAGGTCGAACAGGCCCTCGCCGAGCTGGCGGCGTTAGGCGCCGTCACCTCGGACGGCTTCGCCGGGCTCCGGGCGCTGATCACGCCGGAGGCGAAGCGTCCTCCCATCGCGGCGACGCGGCGCCGGCACCGCGGCGCGCCGGTCGGCATCGAGTCGGCGGGGCGGTGGTCGCTGCTGCGGCCCGGTGCATCGCACGCGGGCGGGGCGGCGGACGATCACGCCGCCGCGGTGGAGCACGTGGCGCGGACCATGCTGCTGCGCTACGGCGTGGTGTTCCGGAAGCTGCTGGCGCGGGAGCCGTTCGCGGCGCCGTGGCGCGAGCTGCTGCGGGTGTTCTGGCGGCTCGAGGCGCGCGGCGAGATACGCGGCGGGCGGTTCGTCTCCGGGGTGTCCGGCGAACAGTTCGCGCTGCCGGAGGCGGTGGGCAAGCTGCGCGCGGTGCGGCGGCGCGAGAAGACCGGCGAGCTGGTGGCGATCTCGGCCGCCGATCCGCTCAACCTGACCGGCGTGCTGACGCCGGAGGAGCGGGTGAGCGCGCTGGCGGGCAACCGGATCGTGTTCGAGGACGGCCGGGTGGTGGCGGTGCGCGAGGCGGGGAAGAGCCGGTCGCTGGTGGAGGCGGCGCCGGAGCGGCGGCTGGAGATTGACCGGGTGCTGGTGCGCAGGCGCGTGAGCCCCGCGCTGCGGGCGAGGCTCGGGATGGCGGGCTAGCTGACCCTTCTTGTTTTCCGCTTCATGAAGTCCATCAGGATGAACTGGCCTAACGTCATGGTCGTGGTGAAGTAGGCCTTCCCCCGGCAGATCTCCGACACCTTCTTGACGAAGTCCACCAGCGACCGGTCGCGCGCCAGCATGAACGTGTTGATCATGATGCCGCTCTGCCGGCACAGCCCCACTTCGCGGTAGGTCGCGGCCAGGATCTTGGGATCGAGCCCGACCGAATTCACATAGATCCGCCCCGTCGGCATGGTCAGCGCGCTCGGCTTGCCGTCGGTGATCATGATGATCTGCCGCATGTCCTTGCGCTGTCCCAGCAGAATGCGCCGCGCCAGCTTGAGCCCCTCGGCCGTGTTGGTGTGGTAGGGCCCGACCTGCGCGCCGGCGAGCTGCGAGAGCGGAATCTCTTCCGCCGAGTCGTGGAACAGCACCACGCGCAGCGTGTCGCCGGGGAACTGCGTGCGAATGAGATGGGTGAGCGCCAGCGCGACCTTCTTGGCCGGCGTGAACCGGTCCTCGCCGTACAGGATCATGGAGTGCGAACAGTCGAGCATCAGCACCGTCGCCGCGCTGGAGCGGTATTCCGACTGGTGCACCATCAGGTCGGGATAATCGATGTCGAGCGGCACGCCGAGACCCTCGCGCCGGATCGCCGAGAGCAGCGTGGCGTTGACGTCGAGATTCATGGTGTCGCCGAATTCGTACGGCTTGCTCGCCGCCTCGGCCTCGACCCCGGTCGCCAGGTAGGGCGTGTCGTGCGAGCCGAAGCTCGACTTCCCCACGCTGCCCATGAGGTTGCGCAGCGCCCGGTAGCCCAGAAAATCGAGCCCCTTGCCGGTGAGGCTGAACTGGACCTGCTGCGCGGCGTCGCGCTCGCGCCCTTCGCCGGTCATCTCCTGGTGCGTGCCCGGCAGCGCCGGCGGCTGGTCGGTGGTGACGTAGCCGCCGTCCATCAGGCGCTTGACGATCTCGTCGATCAGCTCGGCGAGCTGCTGCTTGAGCTCGGCGTCGCGCGCCGCGTCGCCGGTGCTCTCGCCGCGCAGCGCCTTCAGCATCTCGGGCGTGAGCTGGCCCGACTCCATGAGCGCGCGGAGGATGGCGTCCTTGAGGCTCTGGAGCGAGCGGTCGCCCTCTTCTTCGCCGCCGAAATCGCCCCAGTAGGGGTGCGAGTACGAGCCGCCGGCGAACCCCGACTGGAGCAGGAAGTCGGCGAGCTGGTCGAGCAACTCCTGGAGGTTCACCGCGTCGGCCAGCTGCGCGATGTAGCGGGAGAACGTCGTCTGGCGCATGTGGATGATGGTAACCTGCCCACCCGCCCGCGTTCCGGCAATAGGGAAGCGCGACTACCGGGTTTCCGGTCGTCCCAGCGAGATTTCCCGCGTGGCCGCCGTCCGCCTGTCCCCGTTCGCCGCGCTTCGGCACCGCAACTTCCGCGTCTTCTACATCGGCCAGACCACGAGCCTGATCGGCACGTGGATGCAGAACCTGGCGCAGGGCTGGCTCGTCCTGCAGCTGACCAACTCGCCCTTCTGGGTCGGCCTGGTGAGCGCCTGCACGGCCGTGCCGGTGCTGGTGCTCTCGCTCCCGGCGGGCGTGTGGGTGGACCGGTCGAACAAGCACCGGCTCGTGATCCTCGGCCAGATCATGTATTTCGTGCAGGCCGGGCTGCTGACGTTCCTCGTGGAGACGAACGTCATCCGCGCCTGGCAGGTCGCGGGCATCGCGCTGGTCGTGGGCGCGATCAACGCGGTGGAGATTCCCGCGCGGCAGGCGTTCATCGTCGAGCTGGTGGGCAAGGACGACCTCACCAACGCGATCGCGCTCAACTCCTCCGCGTTCAACGCGGCGCGCATCCTCGGCCCGACGGCGGCCGGCTTCCTGGTCGCGCACGCGGGGCTGTCGGCGTGCTTCGGCCTCAACACGCTCAGCTTCGTGGCCGTGCTGATCGCGCTGTGGACGATGAAGATGCCCGTGTGGACGCCGCCGGTGCTCGCGCGCACCGCGGCCGGCCGGCTCGGCCCCATCAAGGACGGCCTCCGGTTCGTGCGCCGCGACCGCAAGGTGCTGGCCCTGGTGCTGCACACCACGGCGCTGAGCCTGCTCGGGTTCCCGTTCATCGTGCTGCTGCCGGTGTTCGCCCGCGACGTGCTGAAGGTGGGCGCGCAGGGCCTGGGCGTGATGACGGCGGTGGTCGGCCTGGGCGCGCTGATCTCGGCGCTCGGCCTGGCGGTGTTCGGCTCCAACATGCGCCGCGGCCGTCTGGTGGCGTTCGCCGGCCCGACGTTCGGCGTGGCGGTCGCGGTGTTCGCGCTGTCCAGGTGGTATCCGCTGGCGCTGGCCATGCTGCTGCTGGCCGGCTTCGCCATGATCCTCAACAACGCGTCCACCAACACGCTGCTCCAGACGCTGGTGCCCGACGAGATGCGCGGGCGGGTCATGAGCATCTGGTCGCTGGTGTTCGTGGGGTTCGGGCCGTTAGGCGCGCTGGCCCTCGGCGCGGCGGCCGAGCGGATCGGCGCGGACATCGCGATGGCGATCGGCGGCACGCTGTGCGCGATCGCGTCGCTGCTGATGTGGACGCGCGGCGCGCCGGAGGTGGCGCGGCTGCGCTAGCGCGCGGTCAGTCCCAGCCGCGCTGCCGGACCGCCGCGACGATGAGGCCGGCCGCGCCGTCGTAGCCGAGCTGGCCGGTGTTGACCACCAGATGATAGGTCGAGGGGTCCTGCCGCTTGCGCCCGTACCACTTGGTCACGTAGCGGTCGCGCGCGGCGTCGGTCGAGTCGATCGCCCGCTCGGCCTCAGGCCCCGCGATCTGGAGCCGTCCGGCCACGGTGGCGATCCGGGCCGCGCGCGGCGCGGTCACGTACACATTGATCGCTTCGCCCGGCGTGGCCTGCGACAGCACGGCCTGGGCGCCGCGCCCCACCAGCACCACGCGCCCGTGCTGCGCGGCCTCCGCGATGACCCGCTCGGTCACCGCGACGAGCGTTTCCTCGGTGCTCTTCTCGTCGTCCGCGGCCGCGGGAACGAACGTCTCCGGCGAGGCGGCCGCGAGCGCGCGGATCAACCGCTCCTGGAGCGACGGGGCGCGCTCCTCGTGCGCCGCCACGGTCGCGGCCGGCAATCCGGCGCGTGCGGCCACCTGCTCCACAAACTCGTTGTCGACCAGCGTCCAGCCGAGCGACGCGGCCACCCGGCGCGCCACCTCGGAGCCGCCGGCGCCGTACTGCCGCGTGATCGTGACGACGGACACCGGTCGGCCGCCTAGAGGAACGGGTTGGCCCCGCCCTTGCCGAACGGCGGCTGCGGCCGCTCGGTACGGGCGCGGCTGTAGCCGGCGTCCTCGGACCGCGCGATCCGCTTGTGGGCCGCCAGCCCCTCGAGCACCAGCTCGCACGCGGCGACGCCCACGCCCGGTTCGGTGGCGCGCGCCAGGCCGGTGAGCGCGACGAGATCGAGCAGGCCGGGGACGACGCCGAAGCCCTTGAGCAGCGCTTCGGCGCGTTCGTCGTTCGCCACCTTGAGCGCCCCGCCTTCGTCGAACCAGTGGACGATGTCGTCCGTGTTGGCGCCGCCCAGCCGCTCGTCGAACACCGCGCCGGCCGCGCGGCGGATCAGCTCCCGCGCGATGGTGTCGGCGCCGGTCAGCTCGCCCTCGTACTCGAGCTCCAGCTTGCCGGTGATGGCCGGGATGGCGGCGTACACGTCCGACAGCCGCGCCACGACCGGCGTCTCCCCGGCGACGACGCTGCGCCGCTCGGCGTTGGACAGCACGTTCTCCAGCACCGAGATCGGCAGCCGCTGGCTCACGCCCGAGCGCTTGTCCACCCGCTTGTCTTCGCGCGCCTCGAAGGCGATGCGCTCGACCAGCTCCGCGACGAAGTCCGGCACCACCACCTCGCGGCCCGGGCGGGCCAGCCACGACTCCTGCCGCGTGATCGCCATGCCCAGCTCGACGGTGCGCGGGTAGTGGGTGGCGATCTCCGACCCGATGCGGTCCTTGAGCGGCGTGATGATCTTGCCGCGCGCGGTGTAGTCCTCCGGGTTCGCCGTGAACACCATCGCCACGTCGAGGGCAAGCCGGATCGGGTAGCCTTTGATCTGGACGTCGCCCTCCTGCATGATGTTGAACAGGCCGACCTGGATCTTCGCCGCGAGGTCCGGCAGCTCGTTGACGGCGAAGATGCCGCGGTTGGCGCGCGGCAGCAGGCCGTAGTGGATCGTCAGCTCGTCGGAGAGCAGGTGCCCGCCGCGCGCGGCCTTGATGGGATCCACGTCCCCGATGATGTCGGCGATGGTCACGTCGGGCGTCGCCAGCTTCTCCACGTAGCGCTGGCCGCGCGGCACCCACGCCACCGGCGCGGCATCGCCGCACTCCTCCACCAGCTGGCGGCCGAACTTGCTGATCGGCGCGAACGGGTTGTCGTTGATCTCGCTGCCCGCGAGCACCGGCATGGCGTCGTCCAGGAGGTCGATCAGGGCGCGGATGATGCGCGTCTTGGCCTGCCCGCGCAGGCCGAGCAGGATGAAATGGTGGCGCGACAGCACCGCGTTGACGAGCTGCGGCACCACCGTGTCTTCGTAGCCGACGATGCCGGGGAAGATCTCAGCACCGGTCTCGAGCCGGCGCAGCAGGTTCTCGCGCAGTTCTTCGCGCACCGTCCGGTGGGCGCGGGCGCTCCACTCGGTCTGCTTGAGCGCGCCGAGCGTGGTGGGTCTGGCGGAAGGCTTGGTCATGCCAAGGAAGCTACGGCCGCGCGTTCCGCGCCTCAATCCGCCGGAGCGACCTCGACCAGGTTGTCGTAGAAGGTCGTCCCGCCGCCCATGTCGGTCAGCGCGGCGCTGGTGGTCTCATTGGCGTTGGCGTCGTCGTCGGTGTAGCGCCCCCACCAGATGCTCGGTGCCTGCACGACGCCGCGCTTGATTTCGGTCGAGAGCTCGGCGGTGGCGCGGAACGCGCCGCGGTCGTTCCACACCCGGACCGTGAGCCCCGGCGTGATGGAGCGCCCGGCCGCGTCGTCGGGGTGGATCTGAAGGGTGGGCGCGCCGGCCTTGCGGCGCAGCGTGTCCACGTTGACGAACGTCGAGTTCAGGAACTGGTGCGCCGGCGGGCTGATCAGGGTGAGCGGGAACCGGCGCGCCAGCGCCGCGTCGCCCTCGCGCGATTCCCTCGGCGCGATGTACGTGGGCACCGGATCGAGGCCCTGCCTGGCGAGCCGCTCGGAGTACAGCTCGCACTTGCCCGACGGCGTCGGGAAGCCGCCGTTGGCGTACGGTGCCCACTTCATCGGCACGTTGAGGCGCGCCCAGCCCTCCGCCAGCAGCCGTTCGAACGTGATGCCCGCGAGATGCGCGTGCCCGCTCGCGAGCGCCTGGCGGATCATCGTCTCGTCGGAGTCCTGGAAGCACGGGTCGGTGAAGCCCATCCGCGCCGCGAGCCGGCGGAAGATCTCGCTGTTCGGCAGCGCGCCGCCCACCGGCGCGATGCTCGGCTGGTTGAGCGTGACGTAGTAATGGCCGTAGGCGAGGTGGATGTCCCAGTGCTCGAGCTGCGTGGTGGCCGGCAGCACGATGTCGGCGAACCGCGCGGTGTCGGTCAGGAAGTGCTCGAGCACGACGGTGAACAGGTCCTCGCGCGCCAGGCCGCGCCGCACCCGCACGCGATCCGGCGCGATCGCGCCCGGATTGGAGTTGTAGACGATCAGCGCGTCCACCGGCGGCCCGCCGACGCCGGCGTCCGGCAGCGTGAGGGCGTCGGCCAGCCGGCTCATGTTGATCGTGCGCGTGCCCGGCCGGATGAGGTCGGCCCGATGCAGCGCCTGCTTGTCGAACTTGTGCGCGGCCGACGTCGAGAGCTGGACGCCGCCGCCCGGGTGCCGCCACTGGCCGGCCACCGCCGCCAGCGCGGCGATGCAGCGCACGGCCATGCCGCCGCCGCGATGACGCTGGAGCCCGTAGTTGACCCGGATGAAGGCGGGCCGGTCGGTGGCGTACCGCCGGGCCAGCCATCGCACGTCCTCGGCGTCGACCTCGCAGATCGCGGCCACTCGCGTCGGGTCGTACTCGCGCGCCCGCGCTTCGAGCGCGTCGGCGCCGATGGTGTGCGCCGCGAGGTAGGCGCGGTCGGCGAGGCCCTCGGCGAACATCACGTGCATCATGCCCAGCGCGAGCGCCGCATCGGTGCCGGGGCGGGGCTGGATGTGGCGGTCGCACTGCCGCGTGGTGCGCGTGGCGAGCGGGTCGATGGCGACCACGGTCGCGCCCGCCTCGCGCGCCGCGCGCACGAACGGCCACAGGTGCGGGTTCGACGTGAGCGTGTTGGTGCCCCACAGCGCGATGAACCGCGCGTCGCCCACCGCTTCGGTGTCGGTGCCGACGTTCTGGCCCACCGTCATCTGCATCGCGACGGTGCCGGCCATGGAGCAGATGGTGCGGTCGAGCAGCGAGGCGCCGAGGCGGTGGAAGAACCGGCGGTCCATGGACTCGCCCTGGATGAACCCCATCGTGCCGGCGTACGAGTAGGGCAGGATGGCCTGCGACCCCCGGGCCGCCGCGACCGCGGCCAGCCGCTCGGCGACGATGCCTAACGCTTCATCCCACGAGATCGGCGCGAACCGGCCTTCGCCCTTGGGGCCGATGCGCCGCAGCGGGACGCGCAGACGCTCGGGATGGTAGGTGCGCTCGACGTAGCGGTCCACCTTGGTGCACAGAAATCCGCGCGTCACGGGGTGCGCGGGGTCGCCGCGCACGTCCACCGCCCGCCACCCGTCCGCGCGCCGCTCGATCGTCACGAGCATGGCGCACGTGTCGGGGCAATCGTGAGGGCAGGCGGCGCGGACCACGCGCGTCGTCTCCGAGGCCGGTTCCATAGGGCAAATGATACCGACCGGCGGCGGCGGGCGGCAACGAACCGGGATTCCGCCGCCCAGGTCGGGATTGCCACTAACTTTCGGTCAGATAATGGGTTAGGAGGCGGGGGGCGAGGGGTGGCCGGTAGCCTCGAAGCCCTGAAATGGCAACGCCTTACGGCGACGGTCACCTTGACAGTCTATGCCGTTTGGGTACCTTTGCCGCCGGTTGAGGCCGGCGTCAGCGGCGCGCGGTCCTCTGGAAATCTGTCCGCTGGATCGCTCGTTTATTACCAGGAGAAGAGATGAAGCGCTTGGTCCTTGCGGTTGCGGTGCTCGGTCTGGTGGCGTGCAAGAAGGCGGAGCAGGCGGCTCCTCCGGCAGACACGACGACGGCTCCGGCGGCCGCTCCGGCTCCGGCCGACACGACGAAGATGGCGAACGACACGTCGAAGGCGATGATGCACGACACGTCGAAGGCCATGATGCACGACACCACGAAGATGGGGATGAAGAAGAAGGCCGAGTAGCCGGCGCGCCTCTTTCACGTTCCTAGCGAAGACCCGGGCTTGCCCGGGTCTTCGTGTTTTCAGGCGGCGGCGAACCACCGCGCCGTGCGCAGCACCGCCTCGCGCGGCGCGACGGCGGGGCGCCACTCCAGCTCGCGCTCGGCGCGGGCGGAGACGTACGGGTTCGGATTGGCGAGGAACTGCACCGCGGTTTTGAGCGTGGTCATCGGCGCGCGCGGCCGCAGCAGGCGCAGCACGGCATCCGCGCCGCGCGCCGCGGTCCACGCCGCCGCGCGGGGCACGCGGACCAGGCGGAGCCGCACGCCCATGCCCTCGGCGAAAGTGGTGAGGAAGTCGCGCGCTGAAATCACGCCGTCGTTGGCGACGTTGAACGGGCCCGTCGCGGCGGGCCGGTCGAGCGCGGCGACCACGGCCGCCGCCACGTTGCCGGCGTACACGACGCCGAGCGGGTTGTCGCCCGGGCCGATCAGCGGCGCGATGCCGCGGCGGACCACGCGGGCGACCCGGACCGCGAACTGGCGGTCGCCGGGGCCGTAGATGACGCACGGCCGCAGCGCCACCGCGTGCAGCCCCGTGGCGCGCGCGACGTCCCACAACGCCTGCTCGGCCTCCCGCTTGGACCGCGCGTAGTGATCGCCCGGAAACAGCGGCCGGTCCGCGCCGAACGCCTCCGTGACGCTGGACGCGCCGCCGTCGTAGGTCGTCTTGCGCCCGTACACCGCGACCGAGCTGATGTGGATGAGTCGCGCGCCCGCGGCGGCGCAGGCGTGCGCCAGCACGCGCGTCGGGGTCACGTTGGTCGCCTCGTAGAGCCGCCAGTCGCCGCGCGAGAGCACCACCGCGCCGGCGTGGACCACGGCCGCCGCGCCGCCGACCGCCCGGTCGAGCGAGGCCGCGTCGGTCAGGTCGCCGGCCACCGGCTCGGCGCCTAACGACCGTAGGTCGTCGGCGGCCGCCTTGCTGCGCGCCAGCGCCGTCACCTCCTCGCCGCGCGCGAGCAGCAGCGGGATCACGTGGCGGCCCACCAGGCCCGTGCCGCCCGTCACCAGCACCCGGCTCATGCCGGCCGCAGCCACCGCTCGCCGCGCACCGTGATCACCAGGCCGGCGCCGTCCAGCTCCGCGCCGTCGTCCACCCCGCGGCGCACCACCGCGAGGCCGATCCAGCCGCGCGCGGCTTCGCTCCACGCCGCCGAGGTGAGCCGGCCCGCGGCCTTTTCATCTTGAGCCAGGTCGAAGGGCACCGCGTCGGGCTCGGCCGCGAGGTCCACCGACACCAGCCGCCGATTGGCGTGGCCGCGGAAGTGCACCCGTGCGACGGTCTCCTGTCCGACGTAGCAGCCCTTGGAGTAGGACACGCCGTCCAGCGCGTCGAGCCGGGCTTCCTGGGGCAGCGTGCGGTCGTCGATTTCCAGCCCGAGCCGCGGGACGCCGGCTTCGATGCGCGATCGCTCGAGCAGCGCGGCGGACGCGCGCACCGCGCCGGCCGACAGGGCCCGCTCCACCAGCGCGTCCGCCTCGCCGACGGCGGGCTGCGTCTCCCACCCGGCGAGGCCGCGCGCCCGTGCGGGCCACGCGCCGGCCGGTCTGGCCGCGGCGGCGGCGCCGGGCCCGTAGAAGCCTAACGAAGCGGTCTCGGCGGTGACGTCGCGCCAGCGGCACAGCCGGGGCGGCAGGGTCCGCGCGAACGTCTCGGCGAGCGCGGGCGCCGCGGCGGCCGGCGCCTCCAGGCGGATCGCGCCGTCGAGCAGCGCGATCCACAGCGGCGCCACGATCATGCCCTTGTTGGTGAGCAGCGCGCCGAACAGGCTGCCCCCGGTGCTCCGCGCGACGTCGCAGGTCACGATGCCCTGGAGGCACGCCACCCGCTGCGTGCCGGTGAGCTCGAAGCGCGCAACGTCGGCTCGCTCGGCGAGCAGCGTGCCGCCCGCGAGCGCCGCGCGCTCCGCGTCGCCGATGTCGGCGGGGCGAACGATCATGTGAGCGCGCGCAGCAGCGGTTCCAGGTCCTTCGGGGCGCGGCCGAGAAAGTCGGGCCAGACCGCGTCCGCGCCCGCCAGGGACTGCGCCGGCCGCGACGTGGCGAGCGCCACGCAGCCCGCGCCGATCGTCCGCGCGGCGGCGATGCCGGGCGCGGAGTCCTCGAGGACGACCGCGTGGGTCGGAGCCGCGGCGCCGAGCCGCTCCAGCGCGAGCCGGTAGCCCCCGGGATCGGGCTTGGTGGTGGCAACGTCCTCCTGCGCCACGACCACGCCCACGGCGCCGCATAGTCCGAGCTGCTCGAGGCCGGCGTCGATCTCCCGCCGCAGCGCGCCGCTCACCACGGCGACCGGCCAGCGCTCCGCGCACGCGCGCACGAACGCCGCCGCGCCCGCCACCGCCGGAATGCCGGCGGCGGTCAGCGCCGCGTAGCGCGCGGCCTTGTCGTCCACCAGCACGCGCAGCAGTTCGCTGGTGACCGTGCGCCGCGCCCGGCGCCACGCTTCCACGAACGCGGAGCGGTCGTCGATGCCGAGGAATTCGGAGAAGTACGTCCGCTCGTCGAGGGCGAGACGGTGCTCGGCGAGCACGTCGCGAAACGCCGCGAAATGCAGCGGCTCGTCGTTCACGAGGACGCCGTTGTAGTCCACCAGCAGGCAGGCGGTCATGGAAAGCGCTGCTCCAGCCAGGCGATGATCAGCGGCCACACCTCCGCGCGGGCGCCGCGCGAGACCAGCACGCGGTTGTGATCGTAGTTCTCGGCGAACCCTTCGGCGCGGCCGCATCGCACGAACTTGTGGTCGGCGCCGCCGCACGCGTCGAGCAGTCCCCGGCAGGTGGCGGCCGGCGCGACGAGGCGGTCACCGCCTCCCGCGAGCGCGAGGACGGGCGCCGTCACGCGGGACAGGTTCGCAAAGTAGTCGGTGCCGTCGGCGCCGAGCCACCGGCGCTGGAGGTTCCACCGCATCCACTGGCCGAACACACCGGCGTGCTCGTCCTCCGGGCCGATGCGGAGCGCGCGCGCCGGGAACCGCCCGACCAGTCGCGCGATCAGCCAGCCTGCCAGCGCGAGCGGGCGCTGGGCGGGCCCCAGCCCGAGCGGCGCGGGCGCGCCGGCGACCACGAATCCCGCGACGTGCCGCGCGAGCGGGCCCCCCTGTCCCGCGAACGCCAGGCCGATCACGCCGCCGGCCGAGTGGCCGATCCACACCAGGCGCTCCGGGCCGGCGTGGTCGCGCACGCCGGCGACCACGGCGGGCGCATCGCGGCGGATCCAGTCTTCGAAGTGCCACTGCTGCGCCCGGCCTAACGCCCCCGAGCGGCCGTGGCCGCGCAGCTCGGGCACCCACGCGTCGTAGCCGCGCTCCGCGAGCACCCGCGCCAGCCCGCGCTCGCCGGCGCCGAGGAAGAAGCGGCGGTTGGAGAAGGTGCCGTGGACCAGCAGGACGGCGGTGGAGCGCGGCGGGCCGGCCGGCGGGGCGTGCCACAGCGCCAGCTCCACGCCGTCGTCGGCGCGCACCAGCAGCGGCGCGGTCACGGCGCGTAGGAGGCGGCGAGCAGCTCGACCGGGTGGCACACCGCCGTGACAGCGCCGCCGAGCACCAGGCCGGCGCCGATCTGCATCTGACAGCCGGGGTTGCCGGTGGCCACGGCGTCCGGCGCCGCGTCGCGCACCGCGGCCAGCTTGCGCGCCAGCACCTCGCTCGAGAGCTCGCGCTGGACCAGCGTGTAGATGCCGGCGCCGCCGCAACAGCGCTCGCTGCCCTCGAGCGGCACGAGCTCGAGACCGGGCACGGCGCGCAGCACGGCCAGGGGAGCGGCCGCCACGCGTTGCGCGTGCAGCAGGTGGCACGGCGCGTCGTAGGCCAGCCGCAGCGGCACCGCGCGTGTGCCGGGCCGGGGGCCGGCCTCGGCCAGGGCTTCGCTCACGTCGGCGACCCGCGCGGCGAGCGCGCGGGCCCGCGCCTCGAGCGGGTCGCCGGCGAGCCACTCGCCGTAGGCCTTGAGCATCGCGCCGCAGCCGGCGCTGTCCACCACGATCGCGGCGTCGGGCGCGGCGGCGTCGAACGCGCGGACGTTGCGCCGGGCCAGGTCTCGCGCCACGTCCGCGAGGCCGGCGTGCGCGGCGAGCGCGCCGCAGCACACCTGGCCGGGCACGTCGTCGAGGGTGAAGCCGTTCGCGCGCAGAGCGGCGCGCGCGGCGTCGTGCACGTGGCCGAACAGCCCGTCCATCACGCAGCCGGTGAACAGCGTGGCGGCGCGCGGCGGAGAGGGCGTCGCCGCGTCGGTCGCGGGCAACGCGGCCGCCGGCCGGGGGGCGGCACGCGCGGGTCGCAGCGACGGGAGAGGGCGGGTCGCCGCGAGCATCGCCATCGCGCGGGCGAGCGCCGGCGCGCGGGCGCCGGCGCTCCGCGCCAGCCACGCGGGGATCCCCGTGCCGCGCAGCAGTCGCGCGGCGGCCCACAGCCAGCGCTGGCGCGGCGGCGTTGCGAGCAGCCAGATGAACGCGCGCACCGGCAGGCCGACCCCGCGCGCCACGGCCAGCTCGGCGCGCGCGGCTTCGAGCGCGGGGCCGAACACCACGCCAGACGGGCACACGCTCTCGCAGGCGCGGCAGCCGAGACAGCGGTCGAGGTGGTCGGCGAGCTGGTCGTCGGAGGGCGGCAGCGCGCCGCGCTCGAGCGCGCGCATCAGCACGATGCGGCCTCGCGGTGAGTCGTTCTCGTCGGCCGTCGCCTCGTAGGTCGGGCAGGCGGGCAGGCAGAAGCCGCAGTGGACGCACGCGTCGAGTCCGCGAAACGCGGCGCGCGCGCTCATGCCGGTGCGTCGCGACCCGCCGCTCCCCAGAGCGGCACGGCGAACACGTCGTTGGGGTCGAATGCGCGGCGGAGGGTTTCCGCGAGCCGGAGCGTGCGCGGTTCCATCGCGCCCCACACGCCCGCCGCCGAACGCAGCGTCGTGCCGCCCCGCTCCAGCGTCACCGGCCAGCCGCGCCGCGCGGCGGCGGCCCGCAGCGCGCCGATCCGGGCGGCGTCCGCCTCCGCATACCCGGCCCGCACGGTGCCGCGCACGACGGTGGCGGACGCGGCGGCCGGCTCGCCGAGGTGTGTCTCGGCGAGCGAGAGCGCGTCGTCCCATGCCTCCGGATCCGCGCCGATCCGCACCACCACGGCGGGAGCGCCGGCCTCGAGCCGCCAGCGCCGCCATGCGTCGGACGGCGCCTCGGCGGGCGCGCCGGCGACGCCCGCCAGCGCGGCCCGGGCCGCGTCCAGCTCGGCCGCGACGGCTTCCGGGCTGCCTAACGCGCGGACCAGGAGTGCCCAGCCGCTCAGCCCGATGCGCGAGGCGAGGCCGGGCGCCACGGCCTCGAGCGCCGCCGGCGCGAGGCCCGCGGCCAGGGCGCGGGCCGCGGCGTCGCGGATGACCGCGCGCCTTCCCGTCCACGCCAGCGTGCCGTCGGCCGGCGGGAGCGCGCGGAGCCGCAGGTGCGCCTCGACGATGTACCCGAAGCCGCCGAAGCCGCCGACCACGACCTTGGCGAGGTCGAATCCCGCGACGTTCTTCACCACGCGGCCGCCGACCGAGATCACGGCGCCGTTGCCGGCCACGAACGTGAGGCCGAGGACCTGGTCGCGCGGCGGACCCAGCGCCGCGGCGAGCGGGCCGGCGGATCCGGCGGCCAGCACGCCGCCGAGTGTGCGGCCGGCCGCGCCGGGCGCGTCGAGCGCGACGTAGGTGCCGGCGCGCGCCAGGACGGCGTCGAGGTCGGGGAGCGGCGTGGCCGCTCCGACCGTGGCGACCAGGTCGGCGGGATCGAGACGCCGCACGCCGGAGGGCGCGCCGGACAGGGGAGCGACGTGTGGGGGAGCCTCGGGCCACCAGGTGGCGGCGCCGCGAGGGGCGAGGCGCTGGTGCGCCGCGGCGGCCGCGCGCACGGCGTCGGTCAGCGGCGCCAGCTCCGGGCGCGGGTGCGTCAGTTCCGCGGTTTCGGCGCGCACCGGTCCAGCTCGGCCCGCACCGCGCCCACGAAGCTCTTCGCTTCGTCGATCAACGGCCGCGCGTCTTCGGCCCGCCATCCGGTGAAGCCGCGATGATCGAGCTTCATCTCGAACAGCATGGCGAAGCCGCTCGGCAGTTCGGTGCGCACCATGCGCTGGTAGTCGTCGAGCGAGCGCTGGCGCCGCCACGGCTCGTCGCCGATCCACACGCGCACCATCGCGGCCCCCATCACGCCCGGATACACCTCCTCGAGCGCGCGGCTGCCGGCGCCCGCGTCGAGGTGGCGGCCCGCGCTCGCCAGCCGGCGCTCGGCGTCGGCGAGCTGCCCCTCCATTTGCGAGACCCAGCGGGTCGGGATCGGCGTCGGCGGCACCGGCGGCTGGCTCATGCGTCGCTCCACGGCCGCCATTCGCGGCAGCTGCCGGCCGGGATCATCTTGCCGGGGTTCGCGATGCCATCGGGATCGAACACGCCGCGCACCGCCGCCATGAGCCCAAGGTCGTCCGGGCCGAAGACGAGCGGCATGTAGCGCATCTTGTCGAGGCCAACGCCGTGCTCGCCGGTGATCGTGCCGCCGGCGGCCACGCACGCGGCCATGATCTCGGCGCTCGCCGCCTCGACGCGGGCGAGCTCGTCGGGGTCGGCCGCGTCGAAGCTCAGGTTCGGGTGCAGGTTGCCGTCGCCCGCGTGGAACACGTTCGACACCCGCACGCGGCGCCGCGCCGCGATCGCGGCGATCGCCTCGAGGACGTCGGGCAGCGCCGACCGCGGGACCACCGCGTCCTGCACCACCAGGTCCGCGCTCGCCCGGCCCATCGCGCCGAACGCCTTCTTGCGGCCCTGCCACAGCCGCTCGCGCTCGGCCGGCGACGTGGCGCTGCGCAGCAGCGTGGCGCCCGCGGCGGCGCATAGGCGGCGCGCCGCGGCCGCGTCGGCGGCCGCGCCGGATTCCCGCCCGTCCATCTCGACCAGCAGCACGGCCGCGGCGTCGAGCGGATAGCCCGCCGCGTACACCGACGCTTCGACCAGCGCGATGGTGTTGTGGTCCATCATCTCGAGCGCGGCCGGCACGATACCCGAGGCGATGATCGCGCCGACCGCCTCGCCGGCGGCGCGCAGCGAGCCGAACGCGGCGAGCAACGTGTGGATGCTGTCGGGGACCGGCACCAGGCGCACGGTGATCGCCGTGGCGATGCCCAACATGCCTTCGCTGCCGGTGAACAGGCCGACGAGGTCGGGACCCCACGCTTCGCCGGCGGCGCCGCCCAGCCGCACCAGATTCCCATCGGGCAGCACCACGTCGAGCGCGAGCACGTGATTGGTCGTGACGCCGTACTTGAGGCAGTGCGGGCCGCCCGCGTTCTCGGCCACGTTCCCACCGATGGTGCACGCCGTCTGGCTCGACGGGTCGGGGGCATACATGAGGCCGAGCGGCGCGGCTCGGCGCGACAGCGTGGCATTCACCACACCGGGCTCGACCACCGCGCGCCGGTTGGCCGCGTCGAGCGTGACGATGCGGCCCAGGCGGGTGAGCGCCACGAGCACCGCCGGCGACTCGGCGAGCGCGCCGCCCGACAGTCCGGTGCCCGCGCCCCGCGCCACGAACGGAATTCGCTCGCGCGCGCAGTGGCGCAGCACGCTCTGCACCTCCGCCGCCGACCCCGGCAGCACCACGAGCTGCGGTACCCGGTGATACATGGGCAGGCCGTCGGAGGCGAACACCGCAAGCTCGGCGGACCCGTGGCGCACGAACCGCTCGCCGACGATCCGCTCGAAGTCATGCAACAGCTGGGAGGTCATTCAGGTGCAATGTACCGCCGGGCCGCTCCGGCGTCAGCGGCCCCGACCCCGGCGCCCGTGGGGCTGACAAGGCGTGCGCGGGGCCGTAAGCTATAGCGGTCCAATTCAATCTATCCCAAAAGGGAGTGCGCTCGATGCGAATCCGCACGCGTATTCACCGGGTCGGCCGGGTGGCCGCTCTGCTCGCCATTGGCGCGCTGGCCGGTGCCCCGTCGGCGCGCGGCCAGGCCGCGCCGAAGAAGATCCTCGTGCTCGACTTCGACCAGACCCAGGTGCAGGGGAGCCTGCACGACATCTTCGGGCGCGACAACGTGAACGTCGGCCACAGCATCGCGAATCTGATCTCGGTGCGCCTGGGCGCCGCGCCCGGCGTGCAGGTCGTGCAGGGCGCGGGCGCGCTGCCCTTCACGACGGATCCCTCGGCCGCGGCGGCCGCGGGACGCGCCAACGGCGCGGACGCCGTCATCGCCGGGTCGCTGATCGTGTACGGCAGCGCCAGCGGCACGGCCGGCGTGAGCGGCCCGTCGCTGGGCGGCATCCGGCTCAGGGTCGGGCGCCGGACGACGATCGTCGCCGTGCAGCTCGAGGCGCGCCTGATCGACGTCGCCTCCGGGATGCTGATCGGCGTCATCCCCGCCAACGCGCAAGGCAGCCGCAGCGGGTTGGCGATCGGCGTCGACGTGTCGGACCTGATCAACGCCGACGGCTACATCGACATGACCAACGACAAGTTCCGCCACACCGCCATCGGCGAGTTCACCGACTCGGCCGTGGCCCAGCTGGTGACCGGCGTCGAGGGCATGGCGGGCCGCATCGGGCAAATGGCCGCCGCTCCGCCGCCCGCGCCGCCGTCACCGCCCGTCACGAGCGCGCCATCCGCCGGCGCGCCGCCGGTCGCCGCAACGCCCGTCATGCCCTCCGGCCCGGTGACCTATCCGTCGGGTCCGTTCGCGTATGCGCCGTGGCAGTTCCACGGTACCGAGCATTTCCGCTACACCGTCACGGGCGTCGGCGACGACAACCAGCCGCTGAACGGTTTCTACACGCTGGATCTTGCTCCGGCGGGTGGCGGTGCCATCCGGATGAGCGTCGTCGGCCAGCTCGGCACGGACAGCTGGTCCAACACGGTCACGATCAACCCGCAGCAGGCGCAGGGCCCGGGCGCGATGATGGCGTTCGCGCCCATGATGCAGATGGGCCCCATCGGCGCGCTGCTGTTCAATCCCTCCATGTACTTCATGTTCAACGGTCGCCAGATCAGCATTGGCGACGGGTGGTCGAGCAGCAGCGGCGGCAACTCGGTGTCGGTGCGGGCCGAGGCGCAATGCGCCTACGCCGGCCAGGGCGGCGTGAACGTGGTGACGCGCAAGAACGACCAGGTGGTGGGGCAGATGTGCATCGCGCCCAACGTCGCGCTGGCGCTCCACACGCTGTTCACGGGCGACAACGGCTCGCACTTCGAGGCGACGCTCACGGAATACCATCCGTAGCGCGCCCGGGGCACGGAGAACGGAAGAGGCCAGCCGCGGCGTCGCGGCTGGCCTCTTCGCTTACGCGGTGGGGTGCGGTCGCGGCGCTAGGCCGCCCGCCAGAACCGCATCAGCGCGGCGCCCTCAGGGCAGTCGCGCAGCTTCTCGAACGCGCGCTCGCGAATCTGCCGGATCCGCTCGCGGGTCACGCCCATCAGCGCGCCGATCTTCTCCAGGGTCATCGCCTCGGAGCCCTGGTCGAGTCCGTAGTAGAGGTAGAGGATCTTGCGCTCGCGTGGCGTGAGGTACTTCTGGAAGATCTGGTCGATGAAGTCGCGCATCAGGTTGGAGTCGGTGTGCTCTTCGATCTCCGAGCCGTCCACGCCCGCGAACCGCTCGCCCATCGTGGCGGCGTCGCGGTCCGAGCGGTCCACCGGCGCGTCGAGCGAGAGCTCGGACGCCGTCATGCGCCGCGCGGTCCGCACGTTGTCCACCGAATCGCCGAGGGCGCGCGCGATCTCGCCGTCGGTCGGCTCGCGCCCGAGCTCCTGGGCGAGGACCATCTCGGTGCGCGACATCTTGATGAGGTGGGCGTTCTGGTTCAGCGGGATGCGGACGCTGCGCGTCTGCTCGGCGAGCGCCTTGAGCACGGCCTGGCGCACCCACCACACGGCGTAGGAGATGAATTTCACGCCCTGGTCGGGATCGAACTTCCGTACCGCCTTGAGCAGGCCCTCGTTGCCGATCGCCACCAGCTCGGAGAGGTCGAGTCCGTGGCCCTGGTACTTCTTCACGTACGAGATGACGAAGCGCAGGTTCGCCGTCACCAGCCGCTCGGCGGCCGCCGTGTCGCCCTTCTGCGCGAGCCGGGCCAGCCGTCGCTCTTCGGCGGGATCGGAGATCAGGGGCAGTTTCTGAATGTCCTGGAGATACTGGTCGAAAGCACCCGAGGAGGTCTGCCTGAAGAAGCCTTTGGCCTTGGCGCTTGATGGGCGCGGCATGCGAGGTCCCTTCGCGGTTCCTGACGGTGTGTTGTCGGTGCGTTGGATCGGGAAGCGCGCCCATTATTGGAGCCGCGGTTAGGCCTGTCAAGCGAACATTGTTTTCCACATCACTAAGTTGTTTCTCCCCTATGCATTGTCGATTCCGTAAACATATTCACATCGTAATTTAACGATCAATGTCCGCATGGTGTTCGCGTAAATCGTTGTTATGGAATGGCTTATGGTTCTGTTCTGCGCCGGGAATGATCGGCGGTTCCCTCGGGAATGTCTGGGCGGTCAGCGGCACTCCTCCAGCGTGGCCATCAACACGTCACCGGACGCCTCCACCGTCCACTCACCGTCGGCACTCTGTGCCATGCGGCCGGGCTCGGCCGGCAGCGCGAAGCGCAGGGCGCCGCGCCGGTTCTTCTTGTCCGACTCCATCGCGGCGAGCAGCGTCTCGTCCGTCAGTCCGGCCGGGAGCGTCGTCGGCAACCCGTAGCGCGCGAGCAGGTCGGTGGCGCAGCGTGCCAGGCCGGGGCCCGCGACGCCGAGGCGCTCGGCGAGGCGGGCTTCGACCGCGATCCCGATCGCCACCGCTTCGCCGTGCAGCAGCTCGTAGCCGGTCCCGGACTCGACGGCGTGGCCGATCGTGTGGCCGAAGTTCAAGATCTGCCTAACGCCTGCCTCGCGCGTGTCGCGGGCGACCACGGCGGCCTTGATCGCCACGCTCCGGGCGACGGCGCGGTCCAGCGCCTCGGGCTCGCGCGCCAGCACCCGCGTCGCGTCGTCCCCCAGGCCCGCGGCGTAGCCGGCATCGGCGATCAGCCCGTGCTTGATGGCTTCGGCGGCCCCCGCCGCGAGGTGCACCCTGGGCAGCGAGGCGAGCAGCGCCGTGTCGGCCAGCACGAATCGCGGCTGGTGGAACGCGCCGACCAGGTTCTTTCCGGCCGGAACGTCCACACCCGTCTTGCCGCCGATGGCCGCGTCGATCATCGCCAGCAGCGTAGTGGGCACCTGGACGTACGCAACGCCGCGCAGGTACGTCGCCGCGACGAAGCCGGCGAGGTCCCCGGCCACGCCGCCGCCCAGCGCGACGATCGCGCCGTCGCGCCCGAGGCGGGCCGCGAGGAGCGCGTCGCTGAGCTGGGCCCAGGTCTCGCGCGACTTGTTCCACTCTCCGGCCGGGAAGGTGAAGAGCTGCGCGCGGAGCCCGGCGCCCTCGATCGCCGCGAGCACGCCGCCGCCGTACAGCTCGGCGACCCGGTGGTCGGCGATCACGGCATAACCGCGGGCTGGGCAGAGACGGGCGAGCAGGCCGGGCAGCTCGGCGAGCACGCCGCGCCCGACCACGACGTCGTAGGAGGCGTCGCGGTGCTCGCTCACCGGCACCGTCACGACGCGCGACGTCACGCTACCAGGCGGCGTCGGGAACGCCCGCGCGGTGGTTTGCGAGGCGCGCGAGCGTGAACAACACGTCGGAGAGCCGGTTGAGGTACACGAGCACCTCTCCGGGGACGTGGTCGTCGCGGGACAGCCGCACCACCGAGCGCTCGGCGCGGCGGCAGACCGTGCGCGCGAGGTGCAGCGCCGCCGCCTTCGGCGTCCCGGCCGGCAGGACGAACGCCGTGAGGACGGGCAGCTCCGCGTCGGCGTCGTCGATGGCGCGCTCGAGCGCCACGATGCGTTCGGCGGGCACGACGGCCTTCTCGTGCACCCGCGCCGCGAGGCGGTCGGGCTCGGGGCTGGCGAGCGCGGCGCCGATCGCGAACAGGTCGCGCTGGATCGACTCGAGCAACGGCGCGGCGAGATCCACGGGCGCGGTGACGCGCGCCAGGCCGACGGCCGCGTTGGCTTCATCCACGTCGCCATAGGCGGCGACGCGCTGGTGGTCCTTGGCGACGCGCCCTCCGCCGAGCAGCGACGTGTCGCCGCGGTCGCCGGTCTTGGTGTAGATCTTCGTCACGGGGAAATAGTATCGACGCGGCGCGGGACGGGATAGGGAAGCGGGCGGCTCACCGCCCGATGGCCGCGACGATGGCGTCGATCCGGCGCAACGCCGCGCGGGTGGGCACCAGGTGGTTGTTGAGCTGGATGGCGTAGGTCCAGTAGCCGCCGTGCCGCAGCTCGAGGTACCCGACCAGCGTGTTGGTGTTGGCGATCGAGCCGGTCTTGGCGCGGACGAGGCCGGCGGCCGGTGTGAATCGGAACCGCGTCCGCAACGTGCCGTGCTCGCCCGGCACGGTCATCGCCGCCAGGAACCGAGCGCCCCTGGGGTGCTCGCGGATCCCGCGCATCAGCGTCACGAAGGCACGGGGCGCGACCACGTCGTGGTGGGACAGGCCGCTGCCGTCCACCAGCTGGAATTCGGTCGAATCCACGCCCAGGGAGTCGATCAGGAACCGCCGCTCCACCGCCACGCCGCCCTCGAAACTGCCGCCGCTTCCGAACTCGCGGCCCAGGGTGCGCAGCAGCATCTCCGCATACCAGTTGTGGCTCATCGTGAGGATCGGGCGCAGCACGCTGTCCAGCGGTGGCGAGACCAGCTCGGCGAGTGGCGGGGCGTTGCGCGCCGCCGCGGTGGCCGCCGGGTCGAACGTGGCGCGCGCGGTGCCTCCCACGCCGATGCCGTGGTCCCGCAGCGCGCGCACGAAGGCGGCCGCGCTCCACAGCGGACCATCGGCCACCGCGATGTTGTCGCTCCAGGGGCGGGTGTCCACCGGGAGGTCGCCCGCGGCCCAGATCTCGTTGGTCCCGGGTCGCCGGTAGAAGTCGAAGGTGCGCGCCGCGCCCGGCGCGACGGTGCGCGCGAAGTTCTGGAAGTGCACCAGGCCCAGGTCGGGCGACAGGGTGATGATGGGTGCCTCGCCCACCGCGCCGGGCACGACGGTCACGTCCACGGTGTTGCCGTTGTAGCCGAGCGCGGTCACCGGCGCGGCGTACCACCACATCAGGTCGTAGGTCTCCCACGAGGGATGGACGGTCACGCTGTCGAACCAGGAGGCGTCGCCAATCACGTCGCCGGTGATGCGCGCCACGCCGTGCGCGCGCAGGCTGTCGGCGAGGGCGTCGAACGCGTCGGCGGAGAGGGTCGGGTCGCCCCGGCCGTACAGCACCAGGTCACCCTGGAGAACGCCGTCGACGACGGTCCCGGCGGCGTACGTGCTGGTGCGGAATCGGTAGTCGTCGGGCAGCAGGGCCGCGGCGGTCGCCGCCACGGCGAGTTTCGCGGCGCTCGCGGGTACGAACAGGCGGTCGCTGTTGCGCTCGAACACGAGCCGGCCCGAGGGATTGACGATGGCGATGCCCCACAGGCCGCGGTCGAACGGCGGCGCGTCGAGCAGCGGCGTCAGGCGCCGGGCGAGCGCCGCCGAGGGGGCGGCGACGATCCGGGACGGGCGGGAGTGCGGCGCCTGGGCGCGCGCCGGCGCGGCGACGGCGATCAGCGCCGCGGGTGCAAGTCGTGCGGGCGCCAGTATCCTGTGAAGATTCAATCGGTTAACATGGGGACACGTGTCGCAAAGTATGCTGGCGAGCGGGCGGTGGTCAATTTCCGTTGATCGCCTGGTTGGCGGTTGCGCGATCCTGCTCGCGGCCGCGTGCTCGTCCCTGGCCGCGCAGAGTCCGCCGTCCGCCAACGGCCTCACCGTCCGCAGCGTCGCGTTCAAGGGCAATCACGCCATCGACGACGAGACGCTGGCGGCGAGCATCGCGACGAGCGAGTCGGCGTGGCCGCGGCGCTATGCGATCATCCGCCTGCTCGGACTCGGCGAGCGGCGCACCTTCGACGAGCTGGAGTTTCGGCGCGACGTGCTGCGGGTGCAGCTGCTCTATCGGCTGAGCGGCTACTACGACGCGCGCGTGGACACCACGGTGGAGCGCGCCCCCGACCATGTGAACGTCACCTTCCGGATCCAGGAGGGCCCGCCGATCCTGGTCGACTCCATCACGATCCGCAGCAACGACAGCGTCCGCACCGGGAGGGTGCTCCGGCGGTTGCCGCTCAAGGTGGGGCGGCCGCTCGACCGTGTGCTGTTCGACCTCTCGGCCGACACGATCCTGTTCGCGGCCCGGGAGCGCGGCTACCCGTTCGCCGCGGTGTTCCGCAACTACACGGTGGACCGCACCACGCGGCTCGCCGAGGTGACGTACGACGTCGAGACCGGTCCGCGCGCGCGGATCGGCGCGATTCTGGTGGACACGGCGGCCGGCGTGTCGGCGCCGCTGGTGCGGCGGTTCCTCGCGCTGCGGGTCGGCGACCGGTTCTCGCAGAGCGCCCTCTACGAGTCGCAACGCACGCTCTACCAGACCAACATGTTCCGCTACGTCGCGGTGGGCATCGCGCCGGACTCGCTGGTGGACGCCGTGGACACGCTGGTGCGGATCAAGGTGACCGCGCTGGCCGGTGGGCGGGTGCAGGCGCGCGCCGGCGTCGGCTACGGGACCGTCGACTGCTTCCGCGCGCAGGCGACGACCAGCGTCGCGGACTTCGCCGGCGGGGGCCGCCGCCTCGACTTCGCGGGCAAGGTCTCCAAGATCGGCGTCGGCGTGCCGACCAGCGGGCTGGGCCTGCAGCGGTCGCTGCTGTGCAGCGCGCTGGCGGACGACCCGTTCTCCGACACGCTCAACTACACCGCGAGCGCGACGCTCACGCAGCCGGCCCTGTTCTCGCACTCCACGTCGGGTGCGCTGAGCGTGTTCGCGGAGCGCCGCTCGGAGTTCAAGGCGTACGAGAACGTCAGTCTCGGCGGTGCGGCGTCCGTCGCCGTCGGGAACGGCGCTCCGCCCGGCGCCACGTTCACCTACCGCATCGCGCAGACGCGCACCATCGCCGACGCGGCCACGTTCTGCATCTTCTTCGATCGCTGCGACACCTCGGTGCTGGGCATTCTCAGCAGCGCCAAGCGCGAGGCGACGGTGGGCGTCGCGCTCGCCGACGTCCGCACCGACGCCCCGATCGACCCGACCAAGGGGCACGCCCTCACGCTCGATGCGCTGACCGCGGCGCGGGCGGTGGGCTCGCAGCTCGCGTTCTCGAAAGCGGTGGGCCAGGCGATCTGGTACCGTCCGGTGACCGCGCACGCGGTGCTGGCGTTGCGGATCCAGGCGGGAGCGATCGCCACCGGCCTGGGCGTGGTGCAGGGCACGCCGATCCGGTTCGTGCCGCCGGAGGAGCGGTTCTACGCGGGCGGGCCGACGACGGTGCGCGGCTACGGGCTCAACCAGATGGGCCCGGTCGTCTACGTGGCGGCGGATACCTCCCAGGTGTCGGTCGACGCCCAGAGCACCGTCACCGCCTGCCGGAGCTGCCGGACCTCGCCGTTAGGCAGCAGCGGTATCGTGCTCGCCAACGCGGAGCTCCGCACGCCCTCGCCCGTCTGGCCGAGCCGGCTCCGGCTGGCGTTCTTCGTGGACGCCGGCCAGCTGTGGGAGCAGGGCCAGGGCCTGGTGCCGAGCGGCTGGCGGGTCACGCCGGGCGCCGGCGTGCGGGTCGGCACGCCGCTGGGCCCGATGCGCCTCGATGTGGGCTACAACCCGTACGCGCCGCAGTGCGGGCCGGTCTACGCGGTCAACGGAACGTCCCTCCAGCGCATGGGCACCAGTGACTATTGCCCGCCGCGCACGCCCGGGATTCTGCACCGGCTCACGTTCCAGTTCAGCGTCGGGCAGCCGTACTGATGCGGGTGCGCGCGGTCGTGTGGGGCGTCGTGGCGACGGTGGCCGGACTGGCGGTAGCCGTGGTGGCGAGCCTCATGGTGCTGCTGTCCACCGGCCCGGGGCATGCGCTGGTGCGGCGCTACGCGGTGCGCGCGATCGCCGCGCAGCTGGAGGGCTCGGTCGAGATTGGCGCCATGGGCGGCCCGCTGTGGCGGGTGGCCGACCTGCGCGATGTGGTCGTCGCGGACTCGAGCGGCGCGCTGGTGTTGCGCGCGGCGCGCGTGCGCGTCGGCTACCGGGTGCTCGACCTGCTGCGGGGCCGGTTCGTGCTCCGCAACGTCGAGCTCGACCGGCCGATCGTGGTGCTCGCACAGCGGCCGGACGGAACCTGGAACTACCAGCACGTACTCCGCCTGCTCGACTCGACCCGCGCCGCGCCGTCGTCGCGCCCGCTGGTGGACCTGCGCGGCCTGCGCGTGGTGGACGGAACGCTGATCCTGCGGCGCCGGCCCACGCCCGACTCGGTCGACGCCAGGACGTTCGATTCGCTCGCCCTCGATCTGTCGCGGCTGCGGCTTTCCGACCCCGATTCCACGGCGATCGTCGCGCAGTTCGCGCGCCTTGCCGGCCGCCTGGACCGTCCGGCGCTCGCGCTGTCGCGCGGCGAGGGCACCGTGGTCGTGGAGGGGCCGGGTGCGGCGCTGAAGCTCGATCACCTCGTGATCGGCCGCGGCACGGACGCGGCCGTGGCGGGGAGGATCGGGTGGGGCGGGATCCACACGACCGCCGAGCTGTCGCTCAGCGCCCAGCCGATCGTGTTCGCGGACCTGCGCGGCGCGCTGCCCGAGCTGCCGGTGCTGGGCGGCGGCCGGCTCGGCGCGCGGCTCGAGCTGCTGCCCAGCGGCGCCGAGGCGCTGGACATCCGGTACGCCGAAATCCAGAGCGGGCGCTCGCGCGTCCAGGGCTCCGCCCGGGTCGCGGTGGATTCGGTGGGCCGCCTCACGCTGGGCGCGAGTACGGTGCGACTCTCGCCGCTGGACCTGGCGTCGCTGGCCCCGTACGTATCGTCGCTGCCGGTGCACGGACTGGTTGCGGGCCGGCTCACGGCGCACGGCGCGCCGAGCGATCTGACGGTCGACGCCGACCTGTCGCTCCGCGACGAATTCGCGGGCGCGCCCGACGCGGTATCGCGGGTCGTTGCCACCGGCCGGATCGGGGTGGGCGCGCCGGAGGGCGTGGTGGCGCGCGACCTGGTCGTCTCGCGCGCGGACCTCTCGCTCGCGACGCTCGGCCGCCTGGCGCGAGGAGTCCCCGCGGAGGGGCGGGTGCGCGTGGCCGGCACGTTCGACGGGCCCTGGCGTGCGCCGAGTGTGTCGACGCTGGTGCTCGCGTTCGACGACGGGACGTCTCCCGCCACGGTGGCGCGCGGGCACGCGCGGTTCGACGCGCGCCGCGTGATGGACGCGCAGCTGACGTTCGACACGCTGGCCTTCGCGCAGGTCGCGCGGCTGGCCGGCGCGTGGCCGGCCCACGGCGGCGCGGCCGGTACGCTCGAGGCGCATGGTCCGCTCGACTCGCTCGCGTTCGCGGTCGCGCTGCGCGGACCCGCCGGCGCCGTCGCCGCGCACGGTGTGCTGGGATTGCTGGACTCGGCGGTCACGCTGACGGCGGCGGGCACGCTCGATTCGGTGGACGTGAGCCGGGTGCGCGCCGATCTGCCGGCGCGCGCGGTCTCCGGCCGCTGGAGCGTCGCGCTGCGCGCGACGCCGGCGGATTCGGGACGCCGCCGGCTCGGCGGCCGGGCGCGGCTGGCGCTGGATTCGGTGCAGGTCGCGGGCGTGACGTTCCGGCGCGCCGGAGCCGCGGTGGCGCTCGACTCCCAGCAGATCGTGGTCGACTCGGCATGGGCGCAGCGACCGGATCTTCGCGTGCTGCTGACCGGCGCGATCGGCCGTCCGGGGGAGGGTGCGCGTCAGCTGACGTTCGCCGCGCGCGCGGACACGGTGGAGCGGCTGGCGCCGCTGCTGCGGTGGCTGCGCCGCTTCACGACCGGCGACAGCGCGGCCGCCGACTCCATGGCGCTGCCGGAAGGCGACCTGCGCGCCAACGGCCGGGTCGTGGGAACCCTCGCGCAGTACGAGGTGGACGCGACGATCGCCGCCACGGCCCTCAGCTACGACAGCGCCGGCGCAACCAACCTGCTGGTGCAGGTGGAGGCCAGCCCGCGGCTCGCGCGGCCGCGTTTCGACGTGCAGGTCCGCGCCGATTCCGTGTGGCGCGGCGGCCTGGCCTACGGCGGCGTCTCCGGCGCGGCGCGCGGGAACGTCGACACGCTCGCGGCCCGGGTGTCGGCCCGGTTCGGCCGTCGCTCGTCGCTCGCCGCGGCGGTGCGCGTCGCCCGCGATTCCACCCGGCTGCTCGCGCACGTGGATACGCTCGACCTCTCGCTCGCCGGCCGGCCGTGGGGCCTGACGGCGCCGTTCAGCGTCACGGTGTCGCCCGCCGCGGTCACGGTGGAGCGCGCCGAATTGCGCGCGGTCGGCGGGCCGGGGCTGGTGCGCGCGTCCGGCGCGCTGCCGCGTGAGACGCCCGGCGCGTTCGTCCTCACCGCGGACAGCGTGCCGCTCGCCGGGCTGTACGCGCTCGCCCAGCGCGACACGGCCGGCGTGGGCGGCGACATCGCGGCGGCGTTGCGGGTCACCGGCTCGCGGGACGCGCCGGTCATGGATCTGACGGTGAGCCTGGCCGACGGCCGGATCGGGGACTACCACGCGCCGCTGCTGCGGCTCGCCGGGCGCTACGAGGGGCGGCAGCTCACCATCGACGGCGGGCTGTGGCGCGATACGGTGCGCGTTCTCGACATCGCCGCGTCGCTCCCGCTCGACCTCGCGCTGGTGGCCGTGCCGGAGCGGCGCGTCGCCGGCGAGTACTCCGTGCGGCTGCGCGCCGACTCGGTGGACCTCGGCTTGCTCGGCCAGGTCAGCGACGCGATCACCAATCCGGGCGGCCGGCTGGTGGCGGACCTGCGGGTGACCGGCACGTGGGGCGGGGCGCGCCACGCCGAGGGTTCGCTCGAAGTGGTGGACGGCGCGGCCACCGTGCCCGCGCTTGGGCGGCGCTACACCGGCATCGATGCCCGCCTGGCGCTCGCCGATTCCGTGATCACCCTCACGCGGGCGCGGCTGGTGAGCGGCGGCACCGCCGACGTGAGCGGCGCGGTGACGCTCCAGCCGTTCGGCCCGGCGCGCCTGGACCTGGCCGTGCACGCCGACCACTTCGACGCGATCGACATGCGGCGGTTCGCCGGCGTGACGGCGAGCGGCGACTTCACGCTGCAGGGACCGGTGTTCGGGGCGCTGCTGCGCGGCGGGGTGACGGTGGACCGCGGGTACCTGATGTTCGCGGACCTGGTCGAGAAGCGGATCGTGAACCTCGACGATCCGGAATTCCGCGCCATCGTCGACTCCGCGCTCGCCGCCGCGCCCCAGCTGGCGCCGAGCGCGGTGACGGTGTTCCTGGACAGCGTGCGCGTCTCCGCGTTTGCGGTGCGGATGGGCAGCGACGTGTGGCTGCGCTCGACCGAGGCGAACATCCAGCTCACCGGCGCCTTCCAGGTCAGCCGGACGATCGAGGGGGGCGCGCCGCTGTATCGGCTCGACGGCACGCTGAACGCCAACCGCGGCACGTACCGTCTCGACCTGGGCGGCGTGGTGTCGACCGAGTTCCGGGTGACGCACGGCGACGTCCGGTTCTTCGGGACGCCCGACTTCAATCCGGAGCTCGACATCACGGCCGAGCACACGGTCCGCACGCCCGACAACGGGCAGTTCAACGTGCAGGTGGTGCTCACGGGCACGCTGCTCACACCCCAGCTGCACCTCACCAGCGACCAGCGACCGCCGCTGTCGGAGACCGAGATCGTCTCCTACCTGATGTTCGGCCGGCCGACCAACGAGTTGACGGGCGGGAACGGCGGGGTCGGCGGCCAGCAGCAGCTGCTGAACAGCGCGCTGAGCAGTCTCGCGAGCGTGTCGGCCGGGCTGTTCGAGCAGTCACTGGTGAGCGACTTCGGGCTGCCGATCGACTACCTGACCATCCGGCCGGGTGTCGGCACGTCGCAGGCGGACCTGCTGTCCAGCGCCCGGATCGAAGCGGGCAAGCAGCTCAGCAGCCGGACATTCCTTACATTGAGTGCCGGATTGTGCGAGGTTCGGCAGGGCACAGCGTCGGGGCTGTTTCCGGGCGTGGGGTTGGAATACACGCTGAGCGGCCACTGGTCGCTCGAGTCCAGCTACGAGCCGATCGTGCGCCAGTGCAACACCAGCTTCACGTCGCAGTTGGCGAACATCAACACCAACTATCAGCTCGGCTTCGATCTCTTCTGGCAGACGGGGATACGTTGACGAAGGCGCTGATCATCTCCAACCCCGCGGCGGCGCGATCGCGCGACACGGGGCTCGACGCCGCGGTGCGCCGCCTCGCGCAGGGCGGCATTCGCGCGGACGTCGAGCGGACCGAAGGCCCCGGCCACGCCGAGCGGCTCGCGCGCGCGGCCGTGGCGAACGGGACCGACGTGCTGATCGCGCACGGCGGGGACGGCACCGTCATGGAGGTCGCGACCGCGCTGGTCGGGAGCGGCAAGCCGCTCGGCCTGCTGCCGGCCGGGACGGGGAACCTGCTGGCCGGCAACCTCCGGATCCGGCGCACGCCGCGGGCGGCCGCGGACGTCATCCTCGCGGGCCACGTGCGCGCCGTGGACCTCGGCCAGCTCACCACCAGCGCGGGCCAGCGCTACTTCACCGTGGCGGCCGGCGCGGGATTCGATGCGGAGCTGATGCACCGCACGTCGGCCGAGCACAAGCGCACGTTCGGGATCGGCGCGTATCTCGCCACGGCCGTGGGCCTCGCGACCACGCTGACCCGGGCGTCGGTGCGGATCGAGACCGAGCGCATGACGGTGGAAGCCCGGGCGGCCACCGTGCTGGTGGCGAACTGCCGCGACATCATCCCCGGCGTGTTGCCGTTAGGCCCCGAGATCGCGCCGGACGACGGCTACCTCGACGTGGTCGTGCTGGACGCCGAAAGCCTGCCGTCGGCGGCGGGCGTGGCGTGGCGGCTGCTGCTGCGCAACCCGCACGGGCACCCCGGGATCACCATGTTCCGCGCCCGCGCGGTCAAGATCAGCGCCGACGCTCCCCTGCCGGTGCAGGCCGACGGCGAGGCGTGCGGCCACGCGCCGCTGGAAATCACGATCATCCCCGGCGGCCTCGCGGTGCTCGCGCCGCCCGCCTGAGCGCTGGCCCGGCTCCCGCCGCGCCGCTACTTTCCGCCTTCATGACCGCGCCACTCGCCGCTCAACGCGTGCTGATCGTGGACGACGAGCGCGCGATCGCCGCGGCGGTCGCGCGACGGCTCGAGCTGGCCGGCGCGCTGTGCGTCCAGGCGCACGACGGCGCCGAGGGGCTGAGCCGCCTGGCCGCCGGGCCGTTCGACCTCGTGATCACCGATCTGGACATGCCGGGTGCGACCGGCTACGACGTGCTCGACGCGGCGCAGGCGCTCGTCGACCCGCCGGCCGTCATGCTCATGGCACCCGATGGCGACAGCCGCGGGGCGGCGGGCGCGCTGCTGCGCGGCGCCGACGGCTACGTGCGCAAGCCGGTAGACGTCGAGGAAATCATGGTCGAGGCCGCCGGCGTGCTGGAACTGCGCACGCTGCGGCAGGCGGTGGCGGCCACCACCACCGCCCGTGCGGTGGGCCCGGTGCTCACGATCCTGGGCGAGGTCGTCAGCGCGTACGAGAAGGCCGACCCGTTCCGGGTGGGATTCTCGGCGCGGACCGGCCGCATCGCGGTCGCCATCGCCGGGCCGCTCGCCCTCGACGCCGACAAGCTCGCGCTCGCGGCGCGGGTCCACGACGTGGGCATGCTCGCCGTGCCGACCACCGAGCAGCACAAGGAAGGGCCGCTGGCCCGCGCCGCCCAGCACCTGATCCGCGTCCATCCCACGCTCGGCGCGCGGTGGATCGAGCGGCTGGGCGCCGACCGCACGATGGTCGCGGCGGTGGCGGCGCACCACGAGCGCTACGACGGGGCGGGCTATCCCGGCAAGATCGCCGGCACCGAGATCCCCCCGATGGCGCGCGCGCTCGGCCTGGCCGCCGCGGTCGCGGCCATGTGTGCGCCGCGGCCGTGGCGCGGCCGCCGCGAAGCCGATGGGGTGATCGCCGAGCTGGCGCAGGGACGCGGCTCACAGTTCGGGCCGGCCGAAGCCGACGCGGCCATCGAGGCCATCCGCGCCAATCCGCTGCTGGTGGCCTGAGGGTGGCCGACGCGCTGCTGATCGTCGACGACGATCCCGACGTGCTGCGCACCATGGGCGACTACTTCGAGCGGATCGGCTACGAGGTGTACCGCGAGCCGACCGGCGCGAGCGGCCTGGAGGCGTACGCGCGGGAGCACCCGGACGTGGTGCTGCTCGACCTGTTCCTGCCCGACGGCGAGGGGCTGGTGTTCCTGGAGGCGCTGCGCCGCCAGGACGCGGCGATCATCGTTCTCACCGGCCACGCCGACGTCGCCACCGCGGTGCGGGCGATGCAGCTGGGGGCCGAGAACTTCCTCACCAAGCCGGTGGACATGACGCACCTGGCCGCGGCGGTCGCCCGGGTCACGGACAAGGTGCGGGTGATGCGCCAGCACGCCCTCCTCAAGGCGCAGACCGAGCGGGCGGGCGACCTGGGCGAGGTGCTCGGCGTCTCGCCGGCCATGCGCGACATCGCGCGGCAGGTCGAGCTGCTGGCGGAGTCCGACCGCACGACGGTGCTGCTGACCGGCGAGTCTGGTACCGGCAAGGGGTTCGTGGCGCGGCGGATCCACAACCTGTCGATGCGGCGCCACCAGGCATTGGTGGACGTGAACTGCGCGGGGTTGTCGGCGACGTTTCTCGACTCGGAGCTGTTCGGCCACGAGAAGGGCGCGTTCACCGACGCCAAGGACCGCAAGCAGGGCCTGCTCGAGATCGCGGACAAGGGCACGATGTTCCTCGACGAGATCGGCGACCTCGGGGTGGAGCTCCAGCCCAAGCTGCTCAAGGTCCTGGAGACCAAGACGTTTCGCCGGCTGGGCGGGACCCGCGAGCTGGTGGTAGACGTGCGGCTGATCGCGGCCACGAACCACGACCTCGACCAGGCGGTGGCGTCCGGCAGATTTCGCGAGGACCTGTACTACCGGCTCGCCGTCATGCCGCTGCACCTCCCGCCGCTCCGCGAGCGCGCCAAGGAGGACCGGCTCGCGCTGATCCAGCGGTTCTTCGCCGACCTCTCGGTCGGGAGCCACGAGGCGCCGCCCGAAATGTCCACCGAGGCGCTCGACCGGCTGCTGGCCTACGGCTGGCCCGGCAACATCCGCGAGCTGCGCAACGTGATCGAGCGCGCGCTCATCATGGCGCGCGGCGCCAAGCGGCTGGGGCCCGAACACCTGCCGGGCGACCTGGCGCGCCGCCTGCCCGATCCGAGCCGCGGCCAGCCGGTGCCGCTCGCCGAGGTCGAGAAGCGGCACATCGAGCGGACGCTGCGGCGGCACGGCGGCAACCGGACCCGCGCGGCCGAGGAGCTGGGTATCTCGCGCGCCACATTGATCAACAAGATCAAGGTGTTCGCACTCGAACTGTGACGGGGGAGCCATGACCGAACGCGACATGATGGTGTGCCGCTCGTGCGGGAACGAGGAGCGCGCGTCGGAGGGGTACCCCTGCAGCAACTGCGGCACCTTCATCTGCCTGATCTGCGACACCCGCGGGATCACGCTGTGCCAGAAGTGCCGGCTCGAGAAGGGTGAGCCGGAGCCGGCGAAGCTGCCGCCGAAGCGCAGTTAGGCGGACGTCACCACCGCCTCGAGCGCGTCGAGCACCCGCGCATCGAGCAGCGTCCCGGTCAGGCCGCGCAGATTCGCGATCGCGTCGCGCGGCGTCAGCCCCGCGTCGCCCTCGGCCGGCGCCACCAGCTCGTCGTAGAGGCTGGCCGCGGCGACGATCCGGGCGCCTAACGGAATCGCTTCGCCGTGGAGGCCCGCCGGACCCCGCCCGTCCCACCGCTCGTGCTGGGCGCTCACGATGGCGAGGATGTCGGCGTGATGGCGCAGCGGCTCCAGCAGCCGGCCCGCGATCTCGGCGTCCTGGCGCGCGCCCACCAGCTCGGCGGCGGTGGCGCGAGCGAAGGTCTCCTCGCGCAGCGCCAGCCGGCCGATGTCGTGGATTCGGCCCGCCGTTTCAATCGACGCGACGGCCTCGGGGTCCAGGCCGAGCCGCGTGGCGACGTGGGCGGCCAGCTGCGCCACGCGCACCGAGTGGGTACGCCCCGCCGGCCCCGCCGGCTCGAGCGCGGCGACCAGCGCGCTCAGCACCGAGAGCGACAGCCGCTCGATGCGGCGCTGCTGCGCCTCGAGCTCGTGCGTCTTCTTCGCCACTTCCTGGGCGAGCCACTGCTCGAGGCCGCGCCGATCGATCTCCAACTGGCGCGTCCGGAGCGCGTACTGCAGCGCGATGCCAAGCTCCTCGAGGTCCACCGGTTTGATGAGGTAATCGGCGGCGCCCAGCTTGAGGCATTGAATGGCCGACTGGGGGTCGCCGACGCCGGTGAGCATGATCACGGCCAGATCGGGGTCCACCGCGATGGCTTTGGGGAGCAAATCGATCCCCGACATGCCGGGCATCCGGACGTCGCACAACATCCCGGCGACGCGGTGCTCCTTGAGCTGCGCCAAGGCGGCCGCGGCGCCGTCCGCCTGGAGCGAGCGATAGCCGGTCGCCGCGAGGAAACGCGCCAGCGCGGAGCGGATCGCCTGCTCATCGTCAACGACGAGAATCGTCGGGGGGGCCTCGGCGTTCGTCATGGCGGCCAACCTAGGGGCCGGAGCGGGGCGCGGCAAGCACGAGCGGCACCGGGGCGTCCCATACGCGCCCGTCGCCGAGCCGCGCGAGGAGCCTGAGGCCGAGGCGGCGCGCCAGCGCGTCGGGCGGCACGAGCGCGGCGTCGCCGCTGCCAAACCCCACCAGCACCCCGCGCCGGACGCGCAGGGTGTCGCCGAACGCCGCGACGGTGGCGTCGTCGTCGCCGGCCTGGGGCAAGCCGCGCGCGGGGCGTCCGGTGACGAACCACGCGGCGGCGGTGTTGTTGGTGAAGACGGCGCGGCCGTCGGCGTGGGCGGCCAGCCAGCCCGCCGTGCCGCCGGCGAGAAAGTCCTCGCCGGAGTAGCCCCAGCCGTCGCCGCTGACGTCGGCCGCGACGCCGATCGTTAGGCGCGCCGAGCCGGCGCTCCACGCCGCGAGCCCCACGACCAGCGCCGTGCGCCCCGCGGCCGGCCAGGCGCGCCAGCCGCGCGACGCGCCCGCCGCGGCGACCAGGGCGGCGAGCACGAACAGCGGCGAGAGCAGCCGTCCGTCGAACGGAATCCACGGATCGGCGATGGCGCGCGCCGCCACCAGGAACGCCGCGTAGCACGCGCCCATGACGCCGGCGACGATCGCGAGCCGCCGGGTCGCGCCGGGATCGGACTCGGCGTCCCGGGCGGCGGCGCGCGCGAGCAGCGCGAGGCCGGCCAGCGCGAGACACGCGAGCGCGGCGCCGAGCGGGCCGGCCAGCGGCGCGGGAACCAGCCAGGCTCGCAACGTCCCCCAGGCTTCGCCCCACGCCGGCCCGAGGGCTCCGCGCCAGGCGATATGGCGCACCGCGGCGCCGTGGTGGCGCGCGAGGAGCAGCCACGCGCCGTCCACCACGACGGTCGGGACCACCGCCAGCGCGGCACGACGCGCGCGGGCGCGAAACGCTCCGGGGTCGAGGAACTCGATCACCGCCAGCGCGCCCGCCAGCGCGAACCCGGCATAGCGCACCAGGCCGGCCGCGGCGGCGGCGGCGCCCGCTTCCCAGGGTCGGCCTCGCCGTCGCGCCGCGAGCACGACGGTCACCACCAGGAGCGCGAGGAACAACGGCTCGCTCAGCACGCGCGCGTGGTCGAGCGCCACGTCGGGCGTCACGGCGATCAGCAGCGCGACGAGCAGGGCCGCGCCGAGGCTCTCCGGGAACAGCAGCCACGCGGCGCCGCCGACGGTGACGAGCGCCGACACCGCCTCGATGAGCCGTGCGGCCTGAACCGGCGGCATGCCGAGCGCGACCGGCGGCGCGAGCGCGAGGGAGAAGCCGGGCGGGAAGTGGCCGAGCGCGCTCGTCGTGTCCGCGTCGTACCAGTCCGCGGTCGGCACGCGCAGGCCGTGGCCATGCACCAGCGACATCGCCGCGCCAAGGTAGGACATCGCGTCGTCGTCGAGACCGGGCGCGGGCGCGCGGGTCAGGAACACCACGCCGACGAGCGCGGCTGCGCCGAGCCCGAAGGCCGTGAGGCGGCGCGCGGCGGTGGGCACGAGCACGGCGCGGCAATCTGGCGTGCGCGCGCGGCGCGTCAAGCGCTTGCCGCGCGCCGCGCGGCGGCCTACGTTGCCCATCATCCCTTCCAGCGGAACCGCATGGCCGCGTTGACGGACGTCGAGGGCATTCTGGTCGGGCACGCGACCGACACCGCCGGCGCCACCGGATGCACGATCGTGCTCGCGCCGGAGGCGGGCATGCCGTGCGCGGTATTCGTGAAGGGGCGCGCCACCGGCTCGCGCGAGCTGGACGCGTGCCGCCCCGACGCGCTGGCGGGACGCGTGGACGCGATCGCGCTGTGCGGCGGGTCGGCCTACGGCCTGGCCGCGGCGGATGGCGTGATGCGCTGGCTCGAGTCGCGCAAGCGCGGTTTCCAGGTCGGCCCGGGCGTCGTGCCGATCGTGCCCGCGGCGGTGGTGTTCGATCTCCTCCCGTGCGGGCGGTTCGACGCGCGGCCGACGCCGGAGATGGGCATGCAGGCATGCGGCGCTGCGGGCGCGGCGGTGGCCGAAGGCTCGGTCGGCGCCGGCACCGGCGCCACGGTGGGCAAGGCGCTCGGGCCCGCGTTCGCGATGAAGGGCGGGGTGGGCACCTGGTCGGTCCACGCCGGCGACGTCGTCGTGGGGGCGCTCGCGGTAGTGAACGCGCTGGGCGACGTGACCGACGCCCGCGGTGAGATCATCGCCGGAGCGCGCAAGGAAACCGGCGGCTTCGTGGGCACCGCGGCGTACCTCGCCAGGGGCAGCCTGCCCCAGGGCGCGCTGTCGCCGGCGCACCGCGCGTCGCACCACCACCAGACGACGCTGCTCGTGATCGCGAGCAACGTGAAGCTGTCGCGGCTCGAGCTCGGCGGCGTGGCGCGCGCGGCGGGCGACGGCCTGGCGCGGCGCGTAGTGCCGGTCTCCACGCCGTTCGACGGCGACGTGATCTTCGCGTGCGCGACGCAGCGGGTCGACGGGCTCGCCATCCAGGTCGAACAGATGGCGCGCGAGGCGGCCGAAACGGCCATCGAGCGGGCGGTGCGGTCCGCCAAGGGACGCGACGGCATCCCGGGGTTGGCCGATTGAGCCTCGCCGTCTCGACCGCCGCGCTGGCGCCGCTGTACGGCTCCCCCGATCTGCGGGGCGAGCTGGTGTCGCAGGTCGCGCTCGGCCACCTGCTGACCGTGCGGGAGGAGCAGGGCGCGTTCCTGCGGGTGCGCACCGAGGACGGCTATCCCGGCTGGATCCACGCCGGCTACGTGCTGCGCGGCGACGACGGCCTGGTGGGCGCGTGGCGGCAGGAGGCCACGCTCGCCAGCCTCGGCGCGACGCTCTCGTTAAGCGGGCGCGAGCGGATGCTCGTCCCGCTCGGCGCCCGGCTGTCCGCCGCTCCCAACGGCGGCGTGCGGCTGCCCGACGGCCGCATCGCCCAGGTCGCCGCGGGACGGGTGGCGCCGCTGGTGCAGCTGCGCGAGGAGACGCGGGTGATGGCGCCGGCGTCGTGGGCGGAGATCTTCTTCGCCGGCGCGCCCTACCTGTTCGGCGGCGTGACCCCGTGGGGCGTGGACAGCTCGGGGCTGGTGCAGGCGACCTACCAGATGCGCGGCGTGACGCTGCCGCGCGACAGCGGCATGCAGGCCGAAGCCGGCGATCCCGTGGAGGCGGCCGACGCGCTGCACGGGTTCGCGCCCGGCGATTTGTTGTTCTTTTCGGAGCCCGCGGATACGGCGGTGGGGCCGCCGCCGGCCACCGGCCGGAGGATCGCCCACGTCGCGATCGCCGACGGCGAGGGCGGTGTCGTGCACTCCAGCCTCCCGGCCGGCGGCGTGGTCCGCTCGCCGCTCAGCGGCAACAGCCCCGAGGCCGAGACGCTGCGCCAGACCTTCGTGCGCGCCCGCCGGCCGGAACCGGGCGCGACAGCAGGCTGAGCCGCACCCCGATGCTGTCCTGCGCCGCCCGCGCCAGCGCGAGGGAGGGCGCGCGATTGACGATGATCGAGAACGCCAGCTCCTCCCCGCCCAGCGTGGTCACGTACCCCGCCAGCGCCGAGACGCCGTCGAGCGTGCCGGTCTTGGCGCGGAGCCGCCCGGCCGCGGCGGTCCCGCGCATCCGGCCGTGCAGCCCTTCGCCCGCCGCCGGCAGCGACGCGACGAACGCGGCGGCCTCGGGCGCGCGCCGCATATAGGCCAGCAGCTGCACCAGCGCGCGCGGCGTGGCCGCGTCGAGAATGGACAGCCCCGAGCCGTCGGACACCATGACCGCGTTCGGCGCGATGCCGACGTCGCGTGTGAGAAACCGCTCGACGGCGCGGGTGCCGCTCGCGTAGCTGCCCTCGTGCTCGACCATGCGCCCGATGGTGCGCAGCGCCAGCTCCGCCGAGAGGTTGTGGCTGCGGTGATTGATCATCGAGACGATCTGGTCGAGCGGGGCCGACCGGCGCACCGCGATCGCGCCGCTGAAGGGATCGCGGCCTTCCGCCGCGCGGCTCAGCATGCGCGCGGCGCGCGCGCTCGCGTCGTCGCTGACGGCGCGCGTGGCGCCGGTCACGCTGATGCCGCGCGCCCGCAGCAGTTGGCGCAGCAGGGCGGCGGCGAACACCGCCGGCTCCTCGACCGGAACGCCCTGGCTCCAGCCGCCGCTCGTGACCGGGATCGTCCCCGCCAGGTCGATCACGCCACGCGAGGCGCCGCGCGTGAGCGTGATGCTGGTCGGGTCGCCGGCCCGGCCGGTGATCACCACGCTCTGCACCGCATAGTAGTCGTTCGGCGGGTCCACGCGGACGGTGGCCGGCAGGCCGACGCGCGACGCCGGGCGCACGGTGAGCGTGATGCGGTTTTCCGCGGCGCCGAGCGCCGAGGGCGGCGCGGCGTACGCGCTGCCCAGATCGTCCGGCGACCAGCCGGGGCCGGTCAGCTCGCCGCCCAGGAACGACGCGTCGCCCACCACGTCGCCGCGCACCGTGCGGATCCCCGCCCGCACCACGTTGTCGGCGAACGGCGCCAGCGCCGCGGTGTCGAGCGCGAAGGTGGGATCGCCGGTGCCGTACAGCACGAGGTTGCCCCGCAGCACGCCTTGCTCGACGGGCCCGTCGGCGTACAGCACGGTGAGGAAGCGGTAGCCGGGCGTCAGGTAGTGCAGCGCCGCGGCGGTGGTGAACAGCTTGGCGTTCGAGGCGGGGATGAACGGCCGGTCGGCGCGCCAGCTGAACAGCGTGTCGCCGGTGGTGAGGCTCACGACCAGCGCACCCCACGACGCGCCGCGCGACGCCGGCGCCTGCATGAATGGAGCCAGCTGCGCGGCGAGCGGGCCGGTCGGCGTCGCCTGGGCGATCAGGCGCGGCGGGGCGAGGCTCGCCACGAGCAGCACGAGGTGCCGGCGGCGCATGCCGCACAATATGCGCGGCGCGCGCGGCATCGGTAGCTTTGGTGTCGTGGCCGTTCTTGCCGAGCAGCGCTCTGTCCCTGCCGCGGTCGGGTTCACACCGACCGACGCCCTGCTGGCCGTCATGGTGCTCATCTGGGGCCTCAACTACATCGTCCTCAAGGCCGTGTTGCGCGAGGTCAACCCGATCGCGCTCAACGCGGGCCGGTTCACCATCGCGGCGGCGGTGCTCGCGGTGGTGGCGCGGGCGAGCGGCGCGCGGCTGCCGGAGCGGCGCGACTGGCGGCGGCTCGTGGCGATGGGCCTGGTGGGCAACACGATCTATCAGTTCCTGTTCATCGAGGGCGTGGCGCACACGCGCGCCAGCAACGCGGCGCTGATCATGGCGGCCGTGCCGGTGCAGACGGCGGTGCTGAGCCATCTGCGCGGCGTGGACCGGCTGCGCGGGCGCGACGCGCTGGGGCTGCTCCTCTCGACCGCGGGGATCGTCACGATCGTCCTGGGCAGCAGCGCCGGCGTGCGGTTCGGGGGCGGCGCCAGCGCGGTGGGCGACCTGCTCGTGTTCTGCGCCACCACGTGCTGGTCGGTGTACATCATCGGCTGCAAGCCGCTGGCCGACCGCTACGGCGCGGTCGCCACGACCGCATGGACCATGATCGTCGGCGCCGCGGCGCTCGCCGCGCTGTCGCTGCCGGCGGTCGTCGCCCAGCCGTGGCGCGCGGTGTCGGCGCTGGCGCTGACCGGCCTGGTGGTGTCGGCGCTCGGCGCCCTGGTCGTAGGGTATCTCATCTGGTTCCGCGGGGTCGCCCGGCTCGGGCCCGCGCGCACGGCCATGTACTCCAACTTCACGCCGGTCGTCGCGTCGCTCAGCGCGTGGCCGCTGCTCGGCGAGGCGCCGACGCTGTGGCAGGCGGCGGGCGCGGCGGGCATCTTCGGCGGCATCTGGCTGACCCGCACATGAAACTGATCTGCTTCGACATCGACGGCACGCTGATCTGGACCGACGGCGCCGGCCGCCGCGCGATCGGCCACGCGCTCGTCGAGGTGCTGGGCAGCGCCGGGCCGATCGACACGTTCCGGTTCGACGGGCGCACCGACGGCGAGATCGTGCTCCGGCTGGGCGCGCTGGCGGGCGTACCGGTGGACGACGGCGCGCTCGCGCGGGTGCTGGAGGCATACGTGGAGCGGCTGCGCGAGGAACTGGCGCGGCCGGGCCACGCCACGAAGGTCTATCCGGGCGTGCGTGATCTGCTGGATGCGCTGGAGCAACGCGCCGACTGCGTGATCGGACTGGTGACCGGCAACGTGGTGGACGGCGCGCGCCTCAAGCTCGGCAGCGCGGGCCTCGGGTTCGAGCGGTTCCGGGTCGGCGGGTTCGGGTCGGACAGCCACGTGCGGGGCGACCTGCCCGGGGTGGCGCGGCGGCGCGCATCGGAACTGTTAGGCGCCGACCTGCCCGGCCGCGACGTCGTCATCATCGGCGACACGCCGGCGGACATGGCGTGCGGCGCCGGGATCGGCGCGCGCGCCATCGGGGTGGGCACCGCGGCATACCGCCCCGAGACGCTGCGCGAGACCGGCGCGCACGCCGCGTTCGACGACCTGTCGGACACCGGCGCCGTGCTGGAGGCCATCTTTGCGTAGCCGCCTCGCCTGGGCGCTGGCGCTGCTCGCCGCCTGGCCGACTGCCCGGCTGCGCGCCCAGGAGCTCTACGAAGTCAGCTTCACCGTGGGCTCGCCGGCCGCGCTGGATTCGGTCCGGCGGCTGGGCATCGACGTCGTCGAGACACACCCGTTCCGCGACAGCGTGGGCGTACTCGCGGTGGTGGCGGACCGCGACGCGGACCGGTTGCTGGCGCGCGGGATCGTGCCCCGGCGCCGGAGCCGCGCGCCGCTGGCCGCGGCGCAGGAAGCCCGGCGCGCCGCCCTGGGGGCCCGCGCGTACACCGTGTTCCGTGATTTCGACGACCCGTCGCGCGGCGTGGCCGCGTACCTGCGCGGCTTCGCGGCGAGTCACGCCAACGTCCGGCTCGACAGCATCGGCGTCACGGCCGAGGGCCGGCCCATCCTGGTGGCGAAGGTCGGGCCGGCGGACGACGACCCGTCACGTCCCAACGTCATCTACCTGGCCACCTACCACGCGCGCGAGTGGGTCGCGACCGAGATGGCGCTGCGGCTGCTGAGCTGGCTGGCCGACTCGCTCCCCACCCAGCCGGGCGGCGCGGCGTTGCTCGCTTCGCGCGACGTGTGGGTGCTGCCGGTCGCGAACCCGGACGGCTACGAGTACACGTTCACGACCACGCGGCTGTGGCGGAAGAATCGGCGGCCCAACGGCGACGGCAGCTTCGGGGTGGACCTGAACCGCAACCACGCCGCGTTCTACGGCCTCGACAATGCGGGCTCGAGCCCCGAGCCGGCGAGCGAGACGTACCGGGGCCCGGCGGCCGAATCGGAGCCCGAGACGCGCGCCATCGCGGCGTTCCACCGCGCGCACCCGATGGACGCGGCGATCACCTACCACAGCTACGCCGGCGCCATCCTGTGGCCGTGGGGCGAGCGCGACGGCATGGTGGCGCCGGACGAGCCGGTGTTCGCGGCGTTAGGCGGGTCCATGCTCGCGCCCGCCATTCGCGACGGCCTGCCCGGGGCGCCGCAGGCGGGCTACGCCGCCGGCCCCGCGTGGACGCTCTACCCGACCAACGGCGACTACGCCGACTGGGCCTACCGGCAGGCGGGCACGATGGCGTTCACCGTGGAGCTGACCCAGGGCTGCTGCGACGCCCAGGGCGGCGACTACGGATTCGAGTTCCCCGACGACGAGGCGATGCTCGCGCAGGTCTTCCACGACAACCTGCCCTTCGCGCTGGCGCTGCTCACCTCGGCGGGCGACCCGGCGCACGCCACCGGCCCCGCCGCCCCGGGCGCGATGCCGGCCGCGGGCTTCGAAGCGGTGTGGCCCGACGTCCGCGCGCTGCTGCCGGCGGGCACCTCGGGATCCACGGTCCAGGTCGCGACGGACAGCGGCGTGGCGCGCACGGTCGGGGCGCACGCCGACTCGCTGGACCACGGCAAGGTGTTCGTGCGGCTCCAGTCCGACGATCCGGCCGCCCAGGGCGCGTTGGCGGCGCGCGCCGGCGGCGGCCCGGGGCGGATCGCCGTGCAGGTGATCGCGCGCGGCGGAGCGGAGACCGCGGAGAGCGGGTGGACCGGCATGACGCGGGTCGCGGGCGGCGCGGAAGGGCAGTGGAGCTGGTTCGGCTACGACGACACGCTGACGTCGCCGAGCATCCCGGTCGCCGGCCGGCAGGGGCTGACGCTGTACTTCTGGACCCGGCATGACGGGTCGCTGTACTCGCCGGCGCAGAACGGCCGCGTCGAGCTGCAGCGCGACGGCGGCGCGTGGCTGCCGGTCGGGCGCGTCGAGGGGTCGTCGGGGGCGTGGTATCCGGTGGCGATGCCGTTGCCGCTGGCGGCCGGCGCCGGCGCGATCGCGGTGCGGTTCATCGCCGACGGCATGGATTGGCGGATCGACGCCGTGGCGGTGACGGCACAGGGCGACGACGTGTTCGCGGCGACGGCGTCCGCGCCGACGGCCGACGTGGAGGTCAATCAGAATCCGGTGCGCAGCGGCACGGTGACCCTGCGGTGGACGGCGGCGGGCGGCGCGGCCGCGCGGGTCCAGATCTTCTCGCTGTTAGGCACCCCGGTCGCGGACACGACGCTCGGCGGCGATCCCGGCCGCTGGGTGTGGGACGTGCGGACGCACCTGGCGCCGGGACTTGGCGCGGCGGCGGCGGCGGGTGTGGCGGTGGCCAACGGGCCGTATCTCGTGGTGGTGACGCGCGGCGACGGACGGAAGCTGCGGCGCCGGCTCATCGTGGCGCACTGAGGGGCGCGAACGTGGCGATCATCGGCATCGGGATCGACGTGGTGCCCGCCGAGCGGGTCGAGCAGCTGCTGGCCAAGCACGGCGAGCGGGCGCTGGCCCGGCTGTTCACGCCCGGCGAGATCGCGCGGGCCCACGACCTCACCTACCAGACGCTGCACCTCGCGGGGCGGTTGGCCGCGAAGGAAGCCGCGTACAAGGCGCTTTCGGCTGAAGGCGCGGATCTCGGCATCCGGTGGCAGCACATGGAAGTGGAGCGCCTCGACGACGGCCGGCCGAAGCTCGTGCTGCACGGGCCGGCGCTCGCGCGGTATCGCGCGCTCGGCGCGGGCCGCGCGCACATCTCGCTCAGTCACGACGGCGGCATCGCGGCGGCGATCGTCATCCTCGAGTCGGCTTAGAACGGCGGTTCTTGCCGAAATCCGAGCGCGGCGGGTAGAATTCTGTTGGAGAAATACTTGAGAATGAATCTCATTTAAATGTACGCCATCCTCGCCAGTCTCCTGCTCGCCGTGCCGAGCGCGCCCGGCCGCGCTACGGCTCCGGCCGCGACGCCTTCGCCGGTGGATGCCGCCCGCCACGTCGTCGCCACCCTCGACCTCGCCGCGCGCGAGTACCGGCAGGCGTTCGACGGCGCCACCTTCGCGCACCCCTCCGAAGCCGAGGAGGCCGCGCTGTTCGTCGCGGCGGCCCGCGGCGCGGTTCAGGACCTCCCGGATTCGTTAGGCGGCGACATGGGCCGCCGCATCGACGCGATGGCCGCCCTCATCGCCCGGTCCGGACCGGCCGACTCGCTGGCCGCGGCCGCCGCGGACGTCGAACGCCGGCTTACCCTGGTCTTCGGCGTCGCGCTCGACGAGCGCCCCGCGCGCGAGCCGTCGCTGGCCGCCGGCGACCGCCTGTTCGAGCGGCAGTGCGCCGGGTGCCACGGCCTCGCCGGCCACGGCGACGGCCCGGCCGGCCGCGGACTGACGCCGCCCCCCGCCAACCTGACCGACACGGCGTTCGTGGCTTCGGCCACGCCGCTCGACATCTATCGCACGGTGACCAACGGCGTGCCCGGCACCGCCATGCCGTCCTTCGAGCACGCACTGTCGCGCGAGGACCGCTGGGACGTGGTGGCGCACGTGCTCGCGCTCTCCGATTCGGCGGCGCGGCAGGGCCGGAGCGGCCAGGTCGCGGTGGTGTTCGGCACGGTGCGCGGCTCGCTCGGCGGCGCGCGCGCCCTCGCCGCGCGCGGCGACCACGCGGCCGCCGCGCTCAAGGTGCTCGACGGCTACATGGCCTTCGAGGCCGTCGAGGGCACGCTCGAGGCGACCGACCCCGCGCTGGTCAAGCGCGCGGAGGAGCAGTTCCAGGCCATGCGCACCGCGGCCGCGGGGCCCGACACGGCCGCGCTGGCCCGGGCGCACAGCGCGCTGGCCGGCACGCTGGAGGCGAGCGAGCGCGCGCTCACGCGGGGCTACACCGCCGGCGGGCTGTTCGCGGAGTCGTTCTTCCTCATCGTGCGCGAGGGCTTCGAGGCGATTCTCGTGGTCGGCGCCATCATGGCGGTGCTGGCCAAGGGCGGCGGCACGGAAGGCCGCAAGCACGTGCGGTGGGGCGTCATCGCCGCGGTCCTCGCGAGTCTCGCGACGGCGGCCGCATTCGAGGGCGTGCTGCTCGTGACGCCGGCGCAGCGCGAGGCGCTCGAGGGCGGCGTCATGCTGGTCGCTTCGGCGACGTTGTTCTACGTCTCCTACTGGCTGATCTCGAAGGTCGAGGTGGCGGCGTGGCAGCGGTTCGTGAAGGGCCGCATCCAGAAGGCCGTCGCGAGCGGCAGCGCGCTGGCGCTGGCGGGCGCGGCGTTTCTGGCCGTCTACCGCGAGGGCTTCGAGACGGTGCTGTTCTACCAGGCGCTGTTCATCGCCGGTGGCAGCGCCGGACCGGCGCCGGTGTTTCTGGGCCTGCTGGCCGGGTCGGTGGTGCTGGTCGTGGTGTACGTCGCCATCGAGAAGTTCGGCCTGAGGATCCCCATCCGCCCGTTCTTCGCCGTCACGAGCGCCATGCTGCTGTTCATGGCCTTCACGTTCGCCGGGACCGGCATCAAGGAGTTGCAGGAGGGCGCGTACATCCCCGCGACGCCGGTGCTCGGCGGCCCGCGGGTGGACGCCCTGGGCATCTACCCGACGCTCCAGACGCTCGTGGTGCAGGGTGTGATCGCGCTGGCGATCGTGGCGGCGCTGATCTGGACGTTCGTGATCCGGCCGCAACGGCTGCGCGCGGCGGGCGCCGACGCGGGTGACGAGGCGCGCGCGGGCCGGAAGACGCAGGCGAGGTCGACACGGAACACGGCGGGCGTGTAGTCCTTCCCTACCGCCGCGATCTCGAACTTCACCCCCGAAAAACAGCGCGGCCTACCTCGCAGTAGGCCGCAGTGCTTTGCGGGTCAACCCCCCAGTTGGATACAGCCCCCGCGCTGCACCGCCGACCAATTTACATGATTTCCGCGACAGGGTAAGTCCCCTCCAAGCCCCGATACCGGCCGTCGGCTCAGCCGTTCCCGGCGACGCTCGGCGCGGTGATCGCGGGGGCGCGATAGCGCGTCATCAGGACGGCGCCGAGCACCACAATCGCGAAGCTCAGCACCTGCGCCATGGAGATCGGGCCGAAGAACCGGTCGTCCTTGGCGCGGAAGATCTCCACGAACGCGCGTTCCGCCCCCGCGAGCACGAGATATAGGCCGAACAGCCAGCCGGGCGCGTGGCTGTGCGGCAGGCGGCGCCACAGAACCCAGAAGATCAGGAAGGCGAGCCCGACCTCGTAGAGTTCCGTGGGGTGCACCGCGAGCACCGCGCCGGGCGCCACGCCGGCCGGCACCGCGACGTGGAACTGGGTCTGGAGGTCCAGCGCCGTCGTCGGCGGTGCACCTTGTGGAAACTTGATCCCCCACGGCAGGCTGGTCGGCCGGCCGTAGTCGTCGCCGACGATGAAGCAGCCGACGCGGCCCAGCGAGTACCCCACGGCGAGCGAGGGCGAGATGGCGTCGAGCAGCGACCGGATGGGCAGCCGTTTCCACCACATGTAGGCGAACACCGCGATCAGGCCGCCGGCGAATCCGCCGTACCACACCAGTCCGCCGCGCGAGAGCAGGGCGTCCCACCGGTGGACCAGGATCGCGTAGTAGATCTTGGCGCCGAGCAGGCCGCCGATCACCGCGAACACCACCGTGTCCCACGCGATCGTGTCGGGCTGGCCGATCCGCGCGAGCTGGCGCGCGTACGCCCAACCGGCCACCAGGAACGCCACCATCAGCATGATGCCGTAACCGGTGATCGTGAACGCGCCGAGGTGAATCTCGAAGGGATAGACGGTCATGGTCGTGGGGGTTCGGGTGAGGCGCCGCGCGTGAGGCCGGGGAAGGGCAGGCGCGAGTCGGCATCCACCGGTGCGCCGGCCTCCGCGTGGCGGAACAGCCCGGCGCGCGCGATCATCGCGGCGTTGTCGGTGGCGATCCGCGGTGAGGGTGCGTGCACGGTGACGTCCCGGGCCGCGAGCGCGCCGGCCAGCGCCGCGCGCAACGCGCGGTTGCACGCCACGCCGCCGCCCAGGACCACTCGCGGCCTGGCGGTGAGCTCCAGCGCGCGCTCCACCTTGATGCGGACGACGTCGATCACGGCGTCCTGGAAGCCGCGCGCCAGGTGCGGCCGCTCCGCCTCGAGGTCGCGCACGTCGCGCACCGCGTGCACCACAGCGGTCTTGAGCCCGCTCATGGACAGATCGAGCCAATCCGGGTCGCCCGCGCGCTGGCCCGCGCCGCGGTGCACCATCGGCCGCGGGAAGCGGTAGCGCGACGGGTCGCCGCGCGCGGCCTCCCGCTCGATGGCCGGGCCACCGGGAAACCCCAGGCCTAACAGTGCGCCGACCTTGTCGAACGCCTCGCCGACCGCGTCGTCGCGCGTTTCGCCCAGCAGGCGGTAGTGGCCCCACGCCGGGACGTCGATCAGCAGCGTGTGCCCGCCCGAGATCACCAGGCCGACGAACGGCGGCACGGCGGCCGGATCCTCGAGCGCGGTGCCGAACAGGTGCGCTTCGAGATGGTGGATGCCCACCAGCGGCCGGTCGGCCGCGAGCGCGAGGCCTTTGGCGTAGCTCACGCCCACCAGCAATGCGCCCACCAGGCCCGGCCCTTCCGTCACGGCGATCAGGTCCAGGTCGCGCACCGCAAGTCCGGCGTCCACGAGTGCGCGGTCCACCACCGGCGCCACGGCCGTCAGGTGCGCCCGCGAGGCCAGCTCGGGCACGATGCCGCGGTAGACGCGGTGGACGTCCTGCGAGAGAATGACGCACGACCGCAGCTCGGTGGACCCGCCGGGCACGCCGCGCACCACCGCCGCGGACGTCTCGTCGCACGAGGTTTCGATGCCGAGCACCGTCAGCGCGGCGCCCGTCACGACTTGTGCGCGTGCGCGCTCACCACGACCGTGGCCGGCGCGAACTTGAGCAGCGGATAGTCGGAGGTGTCGATCGCCACGGTCCGCCGGAACGTGCCGGTGAGGCTGCGGGCGTCGAACGGCTCGGTCGGAACCGAATCCAGCTCGGCCACGCGGATGTGCGCGCCGGTCACCGTCACTTCGGCGGGCTGCGCGGCGAGCGAGTCGAGCACGTACCCCGCGTCGGCCGTGACGCTGCCGCGCACGGCGACCGGCACGGTGCGGCGCACCATCCGGTCCACGTCCACCGCGATCTCCCGCGGCTGCACGTCCTGGATGCTCACCGCGGCGGCGGGCGACACGATGATGTCGGCCGGATTGATGGGCAACCGCCAGCGCGGGCCCGCCGTCGCGGGCACGGCCGCGTGGATCTGCAGCGGTGTGGCGTAGAGCTTGATCAGCTCACGGCCCGGTCCAGTGACGAGGGCGCGGATCTCGGGCAGCGGGCTCGCGACGGCCAGCGACGCCGGGACGTCGAGATCGAGCCGCACGGCCACCAGCTCGGACGTCGTCTGCTGCGCCGTGACCAGGACCCACACCAGCACCGACAGCGTCAACGCCGCGAGCTTGAGTGGCCAGTTGCGCAGGGCGCGCTGCGCCAGCGTCGCCACTCAGGCGTGCTCGTCGAGCAGGTGCACGATCAGGTCGCGGTTGACCGGGGAATCCCACGCGGACGGGCCGATGACCTTCTTGACGATCTGGCCCTTCCGGTTCAGCACGAACGTCTCGGGATAGCCGGTGACCTGGTAGAGCCGCTCGATCGCGTGCGACTTGTCGTGGAGAATCTGGAAGGTCAGCCCGTACTGATGCTGGAACGCCTTGACGACCGGATCGTCGCCGTCGTCGATGCTGACCGCGACGATCCTGAGGCCCGCGGGGCCGAGCTGCTGCTGCAGCCGTTCGATGGACGGCATCTCGACCTGGCAGGGACCGCACCACGTCGCCCAGATGTTGAGCAACACGACCTGACCCTTGTACTGGTCGAACGAGACCGAGTCGCCGGTGTTGATGTCGATCGCCTTGAAGTCCGGGGCGTTCGACCCGACCTCGACGGGGAACAGCTGGGGCGAGAGCTTGAGCCCCATGTAGGCGCCCCCGGACAGCAGGGCCACCACCACCGCTACGATGATCCACTGCTTCTTCATGCCGTCGCTCCTTCGGGCCGCACCGCGCGCGCGAGGCGCCGCAGCTCGCGCACCTCGGCCGCCGGGTCCTTCATGCTGAAGATTGCGTTGCCGGCGACGAACGTGTCGGCGCCCGCCTTCGCGATGCGGGTGATCGTCTCGCGCGAGACCCCGCCGTCCACCGCCAGATGCGCGCGGCTGCCCGCCAGCGTCAGGAGCCGCCGCGCCCGCGTGATCTTCTCGAGGGCCGGCTCCCAGAACTCCTGGCCCCCGAACCCCGGGTTCACCGACATCACCAGCAGCACGTCCAGCTCGGCGGCGACCTCTTCCACCGCGGCGAGCGGGGTCGCCGGATTGATCGCGACGCCGGCGGCCATCCCGCGCGAGCGGATGTGCGCCAGGTGGCGCTGGAGGTGCGGCGTCGCCTCGGCGTGAATCGTGAGGATCGTGGCGCCCGCGTCGGCGAACCGGTCGATGTACGTCTCCGGATGCTCCACCATCAGATGGCAGTCGAGCGGCGCCGGCGTCCGGCGCCGCAGCGCGGCCACCACGCCGGCGCCGAAGGTGAGGTTGGGAACGAACGTCCCGTCCATCACGTCCACGTGGATCTGGTCGGCGCCCGCGGCGAGAACCGTCTCGACGCCGGCCCACAGGTTGCCCAAGTCCGCGCTCAGAATGCTCGGCGCGATCCGCACGCTCATGTCGTACCCCGTGGAGTGCTCAACCGCTCTTCTCCCTCACGCGCGCCGCCGGCGCCGCGCTAGGGCGTGACGTGCAGCGTGACCCCGCTGCCGGCCGGCGTGCTGTCGCCGGCCGCCGGAGTGGTGCCCTGGGCGATGCCGCTCACGTGGCTCTTCACGCTGGCGGTGTCGATCGTCGCGATGCGGAGCCCGACCGACGCGAGCAGCGTGTCGGCGAGGTCGGGATCCATGCCTTCCACGTCCGGCACCACCGCCAGCGGAGGGCCGCTGCTCGCCGTCAGGATGATCTCGGCGTTCTTGGGCACCGCCATGCCGGCCGGCGGGTCCTGCCAGGTGATGAGGCCGCGCGCCATGGTCACGTGCGACGCGGTCACGACGCGGGCGCGGAAGCCGGCCGCATCGATTTCGCGGGTTGCCTCGCGCTCCGTCATGCCGACCACGCGCGGCACCATCCGCTCGCTCGGCAGCAGCGGCGAAGGGAACAGCCACAGCGCCGCCACAAGATATCCGGCGCCCGCCATGAGGGCGATGCCGCCGAGCAGCTTGAGCAGCCAGGCGACGCGGCCGCCCCGCCGCGGTGGCTTCCCGCCGCCGGAACCACGGGAGCGGCGCGCGCGCGGCGGCTTCGCCGGCGGCTGGCCGGAGCGGCCGCGGGTCTGACCGAACAGGGCCACTAGGCGAGCATACCCGCGGTCGGGCTCGACGGCACCGCGATCTCGCGCCGCGGCATCCGGCCCGCCAGGAACGCGGCGCGGCCGGCTTCCACCGCCAGGCGCATCGCGTGCGCCATGGCGGCGGGATCCCTCGCTTCGGCGATCGCGGTGTTCATGAGAATGCCGTCCACGCCCTGCTCCATCGTGACGCAGGCATCGGACGCCGTGCCGACGCCGGCATCCACGATCACGGGCACCGTGAGCCGCGACTTGATCACGCGGATGGGATAGGGATTCACGAGGCCCATGCCGGAGCCGATCGGCGAGGCCAGCGGCATGACCGCCACCGCGCCCGCGTCTTCGAGCCGGAGCGCGGTGATGAGGTCCTCGTTGGTGTACGCCATCACCTTGAAGCCTTCCTTGGCCAGCTGGCGCGTGGCCTCGAGCAGGCCGGCGGTGTCGGGCAGCAGCGTCTGCTGGTCGCCGATCACCTCGAGCTTCACGAAGGCGTTGAAGCCGGCCTCGCGCGCCAGGCGCGCGTAGCGCATCGCGTCTTCCGCGGTGTAGCAGCCGGCGGTGTTCGCCAGCAGGAACGTGCGCGCCGGATCGAGGTGATGGAGGATGCTCTCCTCGCGGGTCCGGTCGAGGTTCACGCGCCGCACGGCGACGGTGACGACGTCCGCGCCCGACGCGTCGAGCGCGCGCACCATCGCCTCGTTGGACTTGTACTTGCCCGTGCCGATCAGGAGGCGCGAGCGAAAGGTCCGGCCGCCGATCTCGAGCGGCGTGTCGGTGAACGCGGGTGCTGCGGCGATGCCGGTCATCTTAAC
>Ga0335085_10000368_pt1 | contig 130573 bp, 80 predicted proteins | sample Lox_Sample_45_FD_206712 | JGI IMG/M metagenome (GOLD analysis project Ga0335085, IMG submission 206712) | Soil microbial communities from Loxahatchee National Wildlife Refuge, Florida, United States - Lox_Sample_4.5 | ecosystem: Environmental > Terrestrial > Soil > Wetlands | place: USA...
GTCCGGTGGACTTTTGATTTTTGACGTTTCCAATCCGAATGCTGCGACTCTGGCCAACACCATCCCGATCTCATCATTCGATAATCTTTATGTAATGAACACGGAGCAGTATTCGAATTACCTCTATGTCGCTCTTGGAAATTATTTCGGAACGAATGTTCAGAAATCAGGCATGGCTATCGTCGATGTCACCGATCCGCTTAATCCTGTGATCACCGATCAATGGGAGAATTCAGTCGTTGTGAAGGGTTCTGCCATTGTGAAAGTGCAGGGAAATTATGCTTATCTCGGAGCAATGACTGATGGATTGATCATTCTTGATGTCACTGATAAAAGCAACATTCAATTCGTTTCGAAATTTATTCCTGATCCGAATTGGCCGGTGCCGAATCCCATTCCTTCCGCTACTCCGAATGCGCGCGGAATGCAAGTCATTGGCGATATTGTTTATCTCTGTTATGATGCCGGAGGTTTGCGCATCATCAACATTGCTGACAAGTCCAACCCGAAAGAAACCGGACGATACATCAATCAATCTGCGCTGAACAAACAGCAGGCATACAACAACATTGTGTTGCACGACAATCTCGCTTACATCGGTGTGGATTTTTGCGGAATGGAAATCGTGAATGTGAGCGACACATCGAATATTACGCAAGTCGGTTGGTGGAATCCATGGGATTGCACTTCGCTAAATAATTTGTGGGTAGGAAGTCATGGTCACGGCAACGAAGTGACTTACGATGATCAGCAAAAAGTTGTTTTCATGTCCGCCGGTGCGAGTGATCTGCGCATCATCGATGTTTCGGATCCGTCGAATCCTGATTCATGCGGTGGCTACGGCGCATTCACGGATACGCTTGGTGCTTACGGCGCTACGGTTTCCGGTGATAAAATTTTTCTCTCTTACATCATTGCATTTATTCCGTACGTAAGTGTGTGGTCGGGCATAAAAGAATTGCAGTGGAGCAGCACGTTCAATGCCGTCGTAGATCCGGAGGAGAAAGATAATTTTTCAGCCACTCCGAATCCATTTTCTGGTGAGATAGAATTAGAGATCCATTCTCTTCATTCTTCGAATGCCGCAATAGAAATTACCGATGCGCTTGGAAGAAAATGGTTCAATGAAAAAAATATTCTCTTGAATTCAGGAATTACAAATCTTCATTTCGGTCTGCCGCAATTACCAGACGGACTTTATTTTATTTCCCTCATTGAAAATAACCGAAGATTCATTCAGAAAGTAATGAAGCAGGATTGATTGTATCCGAACCTTCTTTCCACTCGATTCGTTAACTTTGCATCTTCAATTTCAGATTATGGAAACTATAGTTAAGAATCGCGTGGTGGATGTTTATACAGAGATGACTCCCAATCCGGAAACGATGAAGTTTGTGGCGGATGTCAATTTATTTCCGAATAATTCAGCCGATTTTCCCGATGAAGCTTCAGCAAAAAATTCTGCACTCGCCACGGAACTCTTCGGATTTCCTTTTGTGAAAGGAGTTTTCATTATGAACAATTTTGTGACCGTCACGAAAACTCCGGAAGCGGATTGGTTTGAGATTACGCCAACCTTGCGCGAGTTCGTAAAAAATTATCTCGAGGATGGAAAGGAAATTATTTCTTCTGCATTTAAACCTTCTGGTCACGCATCTCAATTGAGTGAAGAAGATGTGGTGAATAAGATAAAGGAAATGCTCGACAGCTACGTGAAACCCGCAGTGGAAATGGACGGTGGAGCGATTCAGTTCAAATCATATCGTGAAGGAAAAGTAGAATTGCTGCTGCAGGGTTCATGCAGCGGTTGTCCTTCATCCGTGATCACACTTAAAGCCGGCATTGAAGGATTGCTGAAGCGCATGATTCCTGAAGTGCAGGAGGTGATTGCGGAATCGATGTAATTCCCTGTTAAGTTTTGTTGCCTTATCTTTGGCGACTCTCACTAAATTTTTTTCATGGAATACAATACGCAGCGCTCGCGGCTGGTCATCAGCGAATATGGGCGCATCATTCAAAACATGGCAAGAGCCGTGGCAAAAATTGAAGACAAAGAAAAACGCAATGCCATGGCGCGCTCGATCATCGAATTGATGAGCGTGACCAGTCCTCAATTCAAAAACATTGAAGAATACAAGCACAAGTTATGGGATCACCTGATCATGATCAGCGATTTCAAACTGGTGGTGGATTCTCCGTATCCTTTTCCCGAGAGAAGAGACGTGGTGGTGAGCGGAACAAAACCGCTTCCGTATCCGAAGCACAAAATCAAAATGCGTCACTACGGAAGAAACCTCGAAACGCTCGTAGCGAAAGCAAAACAATTTGACGATGACAAACGTCGCGGCATGGCGATGGTGGTCGCGAATTACATGAAGCTTTGTTATGTAAACTGGAGCCGCGAAAATGTGAGTGACGAATCGATTCGTCAGGATATCGGAACCCTGTCCAAAGGATTGCTGGCTGTTGATGAGGACTATAAATTCGAAGTGCCGGCCAATGCGGGACGGCAACAGGGATTTCAGCAGGGGCGAAAAGATTTTGGTGGAAAGCGACATAAGAAGAACCGCAACTTTGGAGGAAATAAATTCAAACGCCGGAGAGATCGCTAAACGCAAATTCAAAAAATCAAAACGTAAAATTCAAATCACGACAGCTCGCATCCAAGCGGGCTGTTTTTGTTTTTATCTTTCACCTCGCCATTTTCAAATTGAATAGATGGATTCATTTAAAATAGAAGGCGGACACAAACTGAAAGGAACGATCATTCCCCAGGGAGCGAAGAATGAAGCGCTGCAGATTCTTTGCGCCGTGCTGCTAACTGAAGAAAAAATTACGGTGCACAATGTGCCTGACATCGCTGACGTAAATCTGCTAATTTCTCTGCTCGAGGATTTTGGCGTGAAAGTGAAAAAGCAGAACGGCGATTCGTATTCCTTTCAGGCAAATGATGTCGATCTCGAATTTCTTTACACGAAAGAGTATGCGAAGAAAGCCGCAAAGTTGCGCGGCTCCATCATGATTCTCGGTCCGCTGCTGGCGCGTTTCAAAAAAGCATTTATCCCGCGACCGGGCGGAGATAAGATCGGACGAAGGCGACTTGACACACACTTTCTCGCTTTCGAAAAACTCGGCGCGAAATTCAATTTCGATGTGAAGGGGAATTCCTTCACTGTTGATGCAAGCGAACTGAAAGGAACTTACATTTTGCTCGACGAAGCATCCGTGACGGGAACGGCAAATGCCATCATGGCCGCGACACTTGCGAAAGGAACCACAACTATATTCAACGCAGCGTGCGAGCCCTACATTCAGCAGTTATGCAAGATGCTTATTCGCATGGGAGCGAAGATCGATGGTGTCGGAAGCAATTTGCTTACCGTGAAAGGCGTGCAGATGCTTCACGGTTGTGAACACACGATGCTCAGTGACATGATCGAAGTCGGAAGTTTCATCGGACTCGCTGCGATGACACAATCAGAATTGCTCATCAAAAATGCACAACCCGAACATCTCGGAATTATTCCTGACACATTCCGCAAGCTGGGAATTGAAATGGAATTTCGCGGTGAAGACATTTTTATTCCGGAACAAAAAAGTTATCAGATTCAAACATTCATTGACGGAAGCATTCTCACCATTGCCGATGCTACCTGGCCGGGACTCACACCTGATTTGCTCAGTGTGATTCTTGTAGTGGCCACGCAGGCACAGGGCACGGTGCTCATCCATCAGAAAATGTTTGAGAGCCGATTGTTTTTCGTTGATAAGCTCATCGATATGGGTGCGCAGATTATTTTGTGCGATCCGCATCGCGTGGTGGTGATTGGATTGAACCGCCTGCAACCGCTTCGCGGAATTCAGATGACGTCGCCGGATATTCGCGCAGGTGTAGCTCTGCTCATTGCTGCACTGAGCGCAGAAGGCACGAGCACCATTCACAACATCAATCAGATTGATCGCGGCTACCAGAAAATTGATGAGCGGTTGAATGCACTCGGTGCGAAAATCAAGCGAGCTTAATTCCTTTCTGATTTACGTGCATCATCTTCATGATCTATTTTCGCGCGCGTGAAGTATCGCAACCTCGTTATCTCCGTCATTGTTCTCGCCTGCATCGCTTTCATTGCGTACTATTTTTATGATTACTATAAAATTCCTGATTCGCCGGAGGGAGACCGCGTAACGGAAATTGTTTATCCTGATGTGAATGGAAATCCACTGCCGCTTTCTTCATTGAAAGGAAATATTGTCCTCATCGATTTTTGGGCGAGCTGGTGCGGACCGTGCCGCTATGAAAATCCTCATCTCGTTCAGTTGTATCAAAAATTTCACTCACAAAAATTCAAGACCGCATCAGGTTTTGAGATTTATTCTATTTCGCTTGACGTGAATCGGGGGTCATGGCTCAGTGCCATTCAGCAAGATGGATTGACCTGGAGAAGTCACGTGAGTGATTTGCGCGGATGGAGCAGTGATGCAGCGGAACGTTTTGGTGTTCGTTCCATTCCCGCAAGCATTCTCATTGATGAAAACGGAAAAATTATCGGGAAGAATTTGACGCCGGCGGAGATTGAAGATGCGCTTCGCAAGAGAATGAAATCGTAATAGGTTTTTCCAGAAGTTCTATTGGCAAACTTTTCTATTGCCCCAGCGAGAACCGCAGCGTCACCCCGCCATCGGTGTATCGAATGGGATAAGAGGAAGAAATTTTCGGATTGGTGATGCGCTTGTCAAAGAAGACACGAATATTTAAGCGGCTGTTTACGGTGTAATCAACCGCCGGCGAGAATTCAATCGTCTCCACGCCGGATGTGGGCTGCGAAGCTACCAACTGATCCAGCTTTTGACTGAAGGTTGTATTGTCAGAGAATGTACAGTTCAACTGGAAGTTCAAATCGTTCTTCAATGTTTTCTTCTTGCCATTAATCTTAAATGGAATCGGTACGTTTCGGAATTTATAACCGACGCCGAGTGTGATGTCCTCCGTCCGCGATTCAGTCAATTGATAATCGAGAAAACTAAATCCAAGATTGCGCGAACGCTTGTATTCAATTTTCGTTGAGAGCGAATTTCTCCATGTGAGATCAATGCCAATGAGCGGATTGAACTGTTCCGTGATCACGATGCCCGGCAAGTAGTAATACGAAATGAAGTTGCGCGAAGTCGAGTCGATATTCGTTGGCAGATCAGGATTAGGTCCGGTAAAGTTGAGTGCGCTTGTGAATGAAGCGAACGCAAGTGTGGAAGTATAACCATGCGTTATGTTCACACTTGTCCAAATCTTCTTTGCCCAATCCATTTTCGTAATTCCATTATATGTAATTCGCCAATTGGGCAAGGGGAATTTGCTGAACGGCGTGAAGAGATCAATTTTATGCGGATCCTGTCCACTGTACGCAGCAAGAAATGCTGGTATCAGCACGTCTTGTGAATAAGGCCCGTAACCTTTGTAATAAGTTCCTGCCACCGTATCCGTCCCGAATGGCTCAAAGTTCGAAGACGGATTGATCGCTGTTAATCGTGCTGACATGATTTGTCTATAATCCTGAAACTTCAAAAATGTCTGAGAGAACTGATTGGGTTTGATGGGAACAAAACTCGTTTTGATTGGGATGTATGACATCAGCGCCGATCCGTATTGCGTTCGGCTCAGATGCTGGAAGCCAAGCGTTGGATCCGCTACCTTAAAATACTCCGATAAATTCTGTGATTGTGTTTTTGTGAACGTCACATCGATCAGGAAATCTCTGAACGGCTCAAGGGTTCCCTTGAGGCTGAATTGTTTTTGCAGGGTTTGCACAAACATATAGTTCAGGTTTGGATCGCTCGATATCCATCCCTGTTCCGCTGCATGATTCAGCCAATTCGAATCAGGCTGATAACCGAAGATGAATCCCCAGCCCGGTGATCCCTGGTTGAAATCCTGCCCGAGAAATTTAGGTTTCGGAAGATAACCCGGTAACGTGGTTGAGTTCGCTTGTGTGAAATTCAGCGTAACCCGTTTAAGCATAATGGGCAATCGAATGAGCACACGCTCAGGCCCGATGGTAGGCTCGCTCTTTTGATTCTTCGCATTATTCAGCATAGCCTGCTGATTGTTTTTGTTCTGCGTTGAATCAGACTTTGCGGTCTGATTTCCTTTCTTGTGTTTCTTGGGAGGCGGTGCATTCGTATCGTAACGCTTGAGGAATTTTGATTTGTTATAGAGATTCCTCAGGTTCATGTCGCTGTTGAAGGTAAAGTTTGCATTGTTCGTGATCGTATTGCCGAGCGTGCTGGGAACAATTCTGTTTGTGTTTGAATCCAGAACCAATGGCGCCGTGATCCATGCGTAATTCGCGCCGTAGTGCGCTGTAGTTTGTGTCCAATCCAGAATAGGGATTTTATTAAGCGGAATCGTGTAGTTCACATTCGCAGAATGCTGATAGTTGGTGGTGCGTCCGAATTTTTTAATGTTGTTCCACACTGAATCTTTTTTCTCCGTTGTATTTATTTGACCATCCGGCTCGTCGATGCGTGTATGAGCAATGGCGTTAAAATCAATGTTCAATCCTTTCGAAATGTCATAGCGAAACCCTTCCGAGCGATCCCACGTCCAGAATTTATTATAAGTGGGAATGATGATTTCATCCGATGAAAGCGGCCGCAAATACAATTCGCCGAATTGCCTGTCCATAGCCGTACGGAATGATAAATTAGTCGGGAAGAAATTAAAATTGATGTCGCGAATGATCCTAAGATATTTCGAGCTCGAGGGAATCATCTTGTCGAACGGAGAAAGGAATTTTGATTTTCCAGAAAAGGCATAACCAAGTTCAGCATGATGGTTCTTCAGCAAGTTGGACGAAATGATAGGCGTATGGCTATACGTACGCGTGTAGGCATACGTGAAGTTGAGATTTTGGGGAGAATAGAAGCGAACCTTCGCGCCTTTTGAATTCGGTTGCAGCCGCACGTTTGATAAGTTGATGCTTTCAATGTTGGTGTATGTTTCGGCCGCTTTCTTAGCTGCTGTGCGGTCCTGCGAATTGTCAATTAGATTGAGTTTATCCTTAAGCAAAATATCGTGATCATACGGATCATATTGCGGTGTGCTGATCTGTTTTGAGATACCGAGATAGAGCGGAAGCTGTAATCCGATTTTCGCCGGGAAAAATTTCCCCATTGCTAGTGTGGTTGCTGCATCGTAGCCGACATAATTATCCTTGAAGCGATCATTTAGCTTCTGCTCGATTTGCCCGAATCCGATGGTGTGTCCCGAAGCCGAAAGAGCAAGATTGCCAAGATCGGCGAGCTTAATATCTGCCCGCGCGATTGCTGCATCTCCTCCGTTTTCATCAAAACCTTCCAGTCGTAATTCATCAAACCAAATGATGGCGCACTTCGGCTGTCCGTCATCTGCATCAACCGGGCTGTTCTTCGGATTCCTGACTCCAAGCATGGCCGTTACCACATCACCTAAATCAGGATTCCCGATTACGGTCACCTTTGCCCCATTCATGTCAACTGTGTACGGTGTGTTCACGGGAATGCCGAGTTGGTTTCTTGTTTCCTTTACTGAAACCAAATCACGAAGCACAATATCCATTTGATTCGCATCAGGCCAAACGAGACTTGGATTGTTAGTGCCCGTGGCAGGCTGATTGAGCGGAGTGGGAGTGAGCGGAATTTCGTATTCGTAATAATTATTTGTGAAATCACTTCCAAGCCGGATGAATGCAGTCAGATCGCCCGTTCGCAAATCGGGTTGTCCTTCCTGTCCTTCTTCGTGAATAAATAATTTCAAGTGCTTGTACTGCCGAAGATCGAGGTTAATGTTTTTATATACGGCGCGTGCATCTCCGTTCTGAAGATTGCAAACCTGCATCGAAAGCGATTGCTCATTCTGAAATTGTGTTCCGATTTGTCCTACGATCTGTTCACGCTGTATGCCCGGCGGCAAAACATAGTTCACGGGAGTGCGGCTTCCGTTTTCTTCCAAACTCACTGAGGAAACATTAAAGAAAGTGGTTCCACCATTATCATCGGGATTGCTTTCTCCCGGCGATTCGAGTGAGAACAGGTATTTTCTCCATTGATTCCTCACGAGATCCATTCTCGCAAACCGGATGATTACTGTAGTGTCGAAACCGGTGAGATACATTCTCACAAACCGGATGGATTTAAAATCCTGAATGTCGCCGACTCTTTGTTGAAAAGCATTTATTGGAATTTTGATTTGAATCCATCGTTCTGTTCCCGGTGAATATCCATCGAGCGGCGGAACATCAGTCATAATTTGATCTGTAACGAAATTGCTTCCGACCGTGGAGAGCGCTTCAGGAGAAATGTCAACCTTGTAATGAAAATAAGTTTCATTTTCCGTGATCGTATTGTCATTGTTCAGATCTTCCGATTCGGGTTGATTTGTTGCTGCGGAAGAAACCAGATCACTTGCCGTGGATACGGGTGAATTTCCTTCCGGATTATTGTACTTGGAATAGCGATCAAGAATACCTGTTTGCTTGTCGTTGTAATAAGCGTCATCGAAGTAACGATAATCGTCATTGGCAGGATCAGCGGCTGCTACGTCATGAATGGATGAGCCATATTTCAAAGTAAGTGAATCGAGATATTTTTTGTAAAGACGTTGCTCATCGGATGCCTGCGGCTCGGTGGCAACGTCTCTTACCCCATCATAACCCACATCCTGCCACTGTCGTGCATTCGGATCGTTGTCGAATGCATTCGTGATCGGCGGCACTTTGGGTGAATAGCCCCATACGGAACTGTCTTCAATTGAAACATCACCGGTCGGAGACAACCCATTTTCATAAAAGAATTTCGAATCCTTCAACACATCTTCAGAAACATTTCCCAGATCGATATAAAGTTGTCCTGAATGATTTTTCTGTTCATTGTAAAGAAACGGATCGAGTATCCAGAGCTGAATGTATTCGATATTGGCTTGTTCGAAATCGGTTTGATCAATACTGCGCTGAATGCCGCCCCACTTGTCTCTAAGGTTGGGCAAATCTGTGCTGTCAAATCCGATAGAGCCGTCGGCTTCCAGCTGAAGCTCCTTTGTGGTAAAATTATATGGCCCGCGTTTGCGCGGTTCATAGCGAAGGTCAAAAGTGTTTTCGCGCTGGTCAAAGGGATTGTTCGTGAAATCTTTGTTCGGAAAAATTTCGAGCTGATTCACCTGGCGTGAATAAAAATTATTTTGTTCCTGAGGATTGTTCTTAATGCCGTTGGGCGCCGAAGCTTCAAGCCAGAAAAATGGATCGATGTTATACCATGAAAGCTTTGCGCGATTATATCCGTACGATAAATCATCGACACGACCGGCTTCGGAAAACTGAACCCCCTGTGGAGTACTTGCGAGTTTCCAGCTGATAAAAGGAAAACGCAAGTCATAAGTTGTTTGCGTTCCTTCGAAATCATCAATGTAAATTGTTCCGGCGGAGCCAATCGCTTTTGAGTGACCCGGCTGCAGTCGTGCTGTTTCACCCGAGAGTGTTACCGTCGATTTATCTTTTGTATTATAAAGCGGAAGCGCATTCAGTATTCGTGTAATTACCGGGGCATCCGTTGAATAACTTCCGTCCAGTCCGAACATTGTATTGTTGATTGGATCGTACCCTGCATTCAATTTGGTGGTATAAGGCCGCTCCCAGAGTTTGAGTAATGTTCCGCCGAGTGTGAAGTGATCATTGATGTAATAATCGAGTCGGGTGCCGAACAACGTTTTTGTTTGAAATGAAAACAGCGCATTATTTTCGTACGACACATTGATGGGAACACCGGAATTCAGCAACCCCTGATTCAGAATTTTCACACGCCCCAGATTGTAGTCTACGGTATAGTCAACATTCTCTGTTAGTTTTTGTCCGCCCGCGGTAACGGACACTGATCCGGGAGGAATATTAAATGCGCCGAGAGAAATTTCACTGCTCACACTTGACTTATAAGTGCCTTGCAGCAGGTAGCGATTATATTGAGGAAACTGTTCGGCAATTGTTTTGGTGGAATCATACAACTGCTGATAAACGTATTGTGATGCGACGAGCTGATTGCTGAACTTTTTCGCGAGATCCTGACCGAACGGTTCAACTACAGGAAAAATTACTTTTCCTGTGGCGGGAATGATGGTGACATTTGGAATGAAATCGAAAACACCATCGGGTTGCGGATCCTGGTTATTGTTCAACCGATCTAATCCCAGCACGCTGATCAGCGGTGTTCCGTTGAGATTGTCAGCAGGAATATATCTTTTCTCTCCGCCTCCGGGGTCACGGTAATAGATGTCCAGATAAAAATCCTGGGAGTTGATCTGATACGCACCGAGTGAGTATACATTCTGCATCTGCAGTTTCCAGAGAGGAAGATTCGGGCGCGCGGACGTACTCTTCAACATTTTCAGATAAAGCACTTTTGATGAATCGGCTGTGGGTGGCACGTCTTCTGCAAATTCCCCCACCTGAAAAAGTTGCCCGTTTACCGTGTACTGATAAGCGACAGCAAGCACATCATCAGGATTCAATTGCTGGTTGAGCATGAGGTAACCAATGCGCGGATCAAATGTGTATTCATTCGGGGCCAATCGTCGCGCATACGTTTTCTCGAAATCCTGCACAGGCACAAAGCCCGCATTCGTGAGCGTTTGTAATGTTTTATCGAGGTAGCGTGCATTCGGCAACTGATTTACGAGTTTCGAATAAAGGTTGTTTGAATTCAAATCGATGCCCGGTGTAAGCTGCGCATAGCCGTAAGGATATGTGTTTGAAGGAATACCCTGAAGCAGATCAGTGCGATATGGATTTACTTCACCCATGTCCTGGAATGCGACGATATCTCTTACGTTTTGAGTCGCTCCGGTTTTGTTCGTCACCCACACTTCGATTTTGGTGATGTTCACCTGTGAATTCACAATCGGAATTTGCGAGAGCGCCTGGTTGTAGTGGTCTCTGAAATATTGCCCGAGATAATAGTTTCGGTTCTCATCATATTGATCGCAGGTAATGCTGAATTGTTGTTGTTGCGAACCACCCTGAACAGTGATATTCTGTGTTTGAGATTGCTGTTGCGAGATCGCGGTAGTCACGGTAAGCCGACCGAACTGAAGTTGTGCTTTCACTCCAAACAAACTTTGATTGCCCTGGATCAGCGTGCCTTTAAGGGGAAATGAAATGTTTCCTGCTTCAATTTTTTTGATGATGTCTTCCTGGTAGCCTGTATATTCAAGTTTCACCTGGTTTTCGAAGCTGAAATTCGATTGCGTGTTGTAGTTGACATTGAAGCGCATCTTGTCTCCGATTTTTGCAAGCACACTCATTTGTATGTTCATGTCGAAGTTGAAACCGCCCTGCTTCTGTTGCCGTTTCGTGAGCGTAGGATTGAGGATGCGCTGATAGTTTCCACCGAAAGTAAGATCGATATTACCCTGCGGGCGAATGTCCACTTTGGTTCCACCGAAAATGCGGTCGAAGATTCTGTTGTTTACATTCACATCGGGAATGATGCGCTGCTGTGACAGTACCGTGGCTGCATTACTTCGCTGCTCCCAGTATTGAGTCTCCTGTTGTTTGGATTCGTATTTCAGAAAATCTTCGAAAGACATGTAAGTAGGATCTCGGTAGAACTGATCGCCGATTGTTTCATTTAAGATGTACTGATGTGATTCCGGATCGTATTGAATATCCTTGTTGATGATGCTCGGGTCATGGAGGTCGAATGAATTGTTATTCGGTGTTGTGAGAAAATCAGTCAGGCGGTCATAGATCGGATAATGAAGATTTACACTATTGTTATTCTGCGGTGGAGAATCCACCGGCAAATGCTGATCTGAATTTTCTATTGAAGACGATAATGAATCGGATGACTTTTCCTGCTGCACCGAAGATTTCCAGCCTGCGCTGAGACTCATTCCGACAGCGGAAAGAAACGTGAAAGTGACAAAGGCCGCGATAACGGCCAGGGTGATATTTCCTCGAGCTTTCAACATCCGGTTAGGTCAAATAAATTAATCGGCCTGATACTTCTTAATAACGCTCACGGGTAACGACTCTCTCCTTAAATTATTTTTAATGTGAACATTTATCAAGAACCAATCACGCCGGCAAATTCTAAAAACTTTTTGTTCGGGCAATCGACAATTAACGAATTTCATCTTCCTTTCTTGTTCACTCATAACATCTTATTTTCCCTCTACATTGATTTCAGAGCATGACGAATCAAGTCTTCTGTTTTCCAATCTGTTTTTGCATTCATCACTTTCTGCACTGCTTGTTCTGCCTGGTGACGTGTGAAGCCAAGCATCACCAAGGCGCTCAGCGCTTCTTCTTTTACGGAATGAATCGGTGCCACAGCCGCATCACTGATCTTCATTCCTTTTCCGATCTTATCTTTTAATTCAAGAATTATTCGCTTCGCTGTTTTAGGTCCAATGCCTTTGATGCTTTCAAGAAGCACTGTATTCTCGGTAAGAATTGCTTTTTGAATTTCTTCCGGGCTTAAAGAGGAAAGAATCATCCTTACGGTGGCTGCACCCACGCCGGACACATCAAGAAGCTGAAGAAAAATTTGCCGCTCCTCTTCTTCGTAAAACCCAAAAAGCTGAACAGACAGTGGACCCTGCAATCCACCGGCGAGATGAAGGTGCGTGTGCAACTTGCAATCTGATTGATGCTGAATTTTAGAAAACGTGTTCAGTGAAATCTGAAGCAAATAGCCAATACCACCTACCTCAATAATAACATGAGTGGGCGATTTGTAGGTGATTTTTCCCTGTATGTATGCGAGCACGTTGGTCTGCGTTTTTAGCTATTTTTTTATTGCGATCTGTTTTATTTCAAGCACAGTTTTCTCTTTCCTTATTTCTTTTTCCCAATGCAATTGCCAACTGTCTACTGATTCTTTGCCTGAGCATCAATCACGGCAATCGTTATCATGTTTGTGATTTCTCGTACTGAACTTCCCAATTGAAGAATATGCACCGGCTTCTTCAATCCGAGCAATACCGGACCAATTGCTTCAGCGGCGCCAAGTGATTGCATTAGCTTGTAGGCGATGTTTCCTGCTGAAAGATTTGGGAAAATCAACGTGTTGGCTCCACCATTCACCAATTCGCAGAACGGATAGTTGTCTCGCAGGAGATCAGTGTCAAATGCGAAATTGGCCTGCATTTCACCATCCACAATCATTCCCGGATATTTTTCTTTCAGCATCACAACCGCTTTGGCAACCGCTTCGGGTTCCATTCCTTTTGTCGACCCGAAGTTTGAATACGAGAGCATGGCTACGCGTGGTTGAATATTCAGATTCTGAACCGCGCGTGCAGCAAGGGCTGTGATCTCTACTAAGTCTTCTGTATTTGGATTTACATTCACAGTGCAATCGGCAAAAAATAATGGCCCCCGTCGCGTGAGCAAAATGTACATGCCTGCCACCTTCTTAGTTCCTTCCTCTGTTCCGATTATTTGCAGTGCAGGACGAATCGTTTGCGGATAATTTCTGGTCAATCCGGAAATGAGAGCATCGGCTTCTCCGCTCATTACCATCATCGCTCCGAAATAATTCCGCTCACGCATGAGCTTCTTCGATTCGTAAAGCGTCAATCCTTTTCGCTTGCGCTTATCGAAAAGCCATTTTCCAAATTCATCTCTCATCGCATCCATCTTCGGTGAATTTGGATCGAGTATCATCACATCGCTCAGCTCAAGACTGTTTTCTTCAATGAGCGATTTTATTTTTGATTCCGAACCCAGAAGAATTGGTTTTGCGATTCCTTCGTCCTTTGCTACCTGAGCTGCTTTCAGAATTTTGAAATTATCTGCTTCCGCAAAAACAACCCGTTTCGGATCGCGACGAGCTTTATTCACCATCACGCGCACAATTGCTTCATCGCGGCCTAACCGCTTGGTGAGTTCTGCGGTGTAAGCATCCCAATCAGGAATTACGAATCGCGCAACGCCGGATTCAATTGCTGCCTTTGCCACTGCCGGAGCAACGAATGTGAGCAGCCGTGGATCAATCAACTTAGGAATGATGTAATCTTTTCCGAAGGTGATGTTTCTTTCATTGTAAGCGAGATTCACGATATCGGGCACAGGCTTCTTTGCCAATTCAGCGAGCGCATTCACAGCTGCGAGTTTCATCGCTTCGTTGATTTCTTTAGCTCGAACATCAAGCGCTCCGCGGAAGATGAAGGGAAACCCCAGCGCATTATTCACCTGGTTTGGAAAATCTGAACGACCGGTTGCGATGATTGCATCGGGACGTGCTGCCCTTGCGGCATCATAAGAAATTTCAGGATCGGGGTTGGCGAGAGCAAAAATGATAGGGAACTCAGCCATCGTCTTCACCATTTCTTGCGAAACAATATTTCCTTTCGATAATCCGAGAAACACATCAGCTCCAACCAAAGCTTCTTCAAGTGTTTTGAGATCGCGCTTTGTAGCGAATGGCGTCTTGTATTTATCCAATTCAGTTCTGTCTTTTCTAATCACACCGCTTCGGTCAATCATCACAATGTTCTCCTTTTTCACGCCGAGAGATATGTATAGCTGCGCGCAGGAAAGCGCTGATGCTCCCGCTCCCGAGATCACAATCATCACCGTATCGATTTTCTTTCCCTGCAATTCGAGTGCATTCAACAGCGCTGCCCCCGAGATGATCGCCGTTCCGTGCTGGTCATCATGCATGACGGGAATAGCGAGTTCTTTCTTCAGCCGCTTTTCAATCTCGAAACACTCCGGCGCTTTGATGTCTTCGAGATTCACGCCACCGAAGGTTGGTTCGAGTGCTTTAACTGCTTTTACAAATTCATCAATGGATTTTGTATTGAGCTCGATATCGAATACATCGATATCAGCAAAAATTTTGAAGAGGATTCCCTTTCCTTCCATCACCGGCTTTGCGGCTTCCGGTCCGATATCCCCGAGGCCGAGCACTGCAGTACCGTTAGAAATTACTGCAACAAGATTTCCTTTTGCAGTATAAGAATAAACTTTCTCAGGATTGGCTGCGATTTCAAGGCACGGCTCTGCCACGCCGGGCGAATACGCGAGCGCCAAATCACGCTGCGTTTTGGTTTCCTTGGTGGGAACCACTTCGATTTTTCCAGGTCGACCTTTGCTGTGATAGTTCAGCGCATCGTCTTTGCTAATCCGTACTGCCATGTTGATATTTCGCAATTCGGAATACCTGAATTGAAAAGATTAAAGTCCGCATGAAAAGGCAGTTGGGCTGCATTTCATGCAAGCTTCATCATTTTTCATTCTCCTGAAATTATTCTTCAGGAACAGGTTTCGAAATTCGAATGTAGCGGTCAGGCGATAGGCAAAAATTTGAGGTGACGAAGATAGGGTTATTGAGAGGAAAACGCCAAGTGAATTGAGTGCATGAGTTTTGTACTTATGTCAGCGGTATTTTCTTTACTTTATTCGGTTTCGTCGAACCAAAGTTTCCGTATCTTAAAAAATCATTTCTCTATTCTTTCGAGAGCAGGAATTTTAATGTGCCGGCAGAAATCACGTCTTGACACTTCCCCATTTATTGAAATTTTTGTTTTGGACAGCGTCCGTTTGCGACTAAATTTGATTTTATTGAATGAGTGCTACACAATCATTTTAATTTTAGTATCCCTCTTGGTCGAAAACTGCCTCACCTCCCGAGGCAGTTTTCTTTTTGGTTCTTAGGTAAGATTGCCTTTCAGATTCAAAAGAAATACTCGGAATCAATTCTATGGGTTCTTCTTTGTTCACCAAATCATAGGTCGCGGTTCGCTGATGGAAATAAGAATTCCCTTTTGTTGAAGCCAGCCGGTCTGTACCAATTCATAGAGGTAAACGCGCTCAGCCGGGATCTCGATGAGTTCCCTGAGTCCATTTTCAAGTACGTGAAGAGATTTCTCTTCCCTGTCCGGCTTGCGATTCGTCGATCGGAAAAAGCGCAGCAGATGCCTGATAATTTGTATGTGCATAAGATTGCTTTTAATAAAATAGTCCAGTGCACGAACACTTGATTCAATTAATTCATGGTTTCCGAGTTCATAGTGAACAATCAAATTCGCGATTCGCGCATAAATCTGATAAGAGACGCCAGTGCTCTTGTTCACCTTGTCATTGAGAATTCCGTTTAGAAAAGGAATTGCGTCATTAAAATATTTTTTACTGATCAAATAGTTGATGATAGCCTGATAGTTTCGGTATTCCATCACATTGAATGATTGACCACGAAGATTTTTCGCTTTCGATTCATATTGCATGATGAGCGACAGGCATCGCTCGTGGTTCTTCTGGAGTTTCATTATCATTAGCTCAAGCAAAAACGTGAGGCGGAATTGCAGAAACTTATTTTGATTTGAAAGAGTATTTAAATTTTTAAGCTCATGAAGCAAATCAGCCGCTTGCTTCATGTCACCTTTTTCCAGCTTGGAGAGAACGCGCATGTAACTTGAAAAGATCAGGAGGTATTCATGATAGGGAAAGCTGCGAGGATATTCATTTACGAGATCATGAATCTTGTCGATATATGTTGTTGAAGATTCATTATTTCCCAAGTATCGTTCTTTAAGCCCTTTCATCATCCAGTACGTGCGTTGTGCAGAAATCAGCGGATGAGTGAGATTATCATTGAGCAGCGGATTATTGAAAATATCTTTAAGGGCTTTGTCTTCCTCTTCTTTCACGATTCCGCTTTGGCTTAAATTTCCGTAGCCCGCAAAGAGTTGGCTCATTTCGATTTGCGAAAGAATCTGATTTGCGAGCTCTTTGATCTTTTCAAAACGGTTGATCGTTTCGGGTGCTGAAGTAAGCGTATAGCCCGTTGTCCGCATAATCACTTCTTCAAACCATGATGCAACGAGTGACAGAGAAAAGAGTTCGTTGTCATATGTAGCTGCTTTCACACGGTTCAATTTTTTGAGGGCATCATCGAAGAGCTGCTTCTCAGTCAAAACTTCTGCCGCGCTGATCTCTTTCAGCATCTCGCCGAAAATAGAAGTCTCTTCTCGGAGCAGAACAAGCGTCTTTAACACCATTTCATACAGATATTTTTTCAGGCTCACAAAGGCTTCGTCCGATAATTTGCCGTTCAACTTGTTCTTGATAAGTTCATCATTTCCGTCTTTTTGTTTCAGCATCAGATCAAAAATCTTCAGGTAAACGGCTTTGCTTCTTGAAATATGGCGGCGTGCATACTGCCTGAAAAATTTTATTTCAGTTTCGGTAAGGGAATTGATAAGCCGTCGCAGCTTGTCTTTGGGCATGCAGAAGTGGTCGGGAGGAACCGCTAAATTAGGGATGTAATTAATTATTAAGATTGGTTTTTAATTAACGCCCGTAAAATATTTCTCTCGGATAAATACTTTTAGGCCAATGTTTTTCAATGAAGTTATCGGTCAACAGCTCGTTAAAGAGAAGTTGCTGCTCAGCGTTCAGCAAAATCGTGTGAGTCATTCACAGCTTTTTTTGGGGATTGAAGGCAATGGGGCTCTTGCTCTTGCTCTTGCCTTTGCACAGTATATCAATTGTGAAAACAAAACGGAGAATGATTCCTGCGGCAGATGCCCTTCGTGCATCAAGTCGCAGAAGATGATTCATCCCGACATTCATTATTCATTTCCGGTTTACAAACTGAAACCGGGATCGGAGAATCCGGCACTCAGCAGTGATTTTATCAAGCAATGGCGGGAAGCGGTCATCGCCAATCCTTATCAAAATCTGAATGACTGGCTCGATTTCATTAACGCAGAAAACAAGCAGGGAAATATTTCTGCGGAGGAATGCCGCGTGATCATTCATAATCTGAATCTGAAAACATTTGAATCAAAATACAAGGTGATGATCATTTGGATGGCGGAGCAATTGGGAAAGGAAGGAAACATTTTGCTGAAGCTGCTCGAAGAACCACCTGATGGCACATTACTCATCCTGATTTCAGAAAACCGCGATCAGCTTCTGTCAACGATTCTTTCGCGCTGCCAGATTATCCCGGTGCCCCGAATCAGCGATGATGATTTGCTTGAGGCACTGTTGCAAATTCATTCACTCGACAGAGAACAAGCTAAAAAAATAATTCGCCATGCTGAAGGAAATTACCGAGAGGCACTGCAGCTCATTCACCAGCATGAGGATGATCAGCCTGAATTGCTCAAGCGTTGGATGCGTTTACTTTCGATTGAAAAAAATGATTCTGAACTTGTAAAATGGATTGAGGAATTGGCGAGAATAGGAAGAGAGAAGCAGAAAAGCTTTTTCCGCTATGCGCTGGAATTTTTCAGAGAATGTATTATGCTGCAGCAGGCCGGCGAGAAATATTCAATTCTGCATGAAGAAGAAAAAAAAATGGCATTGTGGTTTTCAGAGCGAATCGATGTAGCTGGCTGGCAAAAAATCAATGAGTTGCTTGAAAAAACGCACTATGAGATCGAGCGCAATGCTCATCCAAAAATTCTTCTAACGAATCTTTCCATTCAGATCAAACATCTCATCGAATCCAAAAAATTATCTTTGACAGCGAATCGTTAATAGTCATTCGTTGATTGTTTCGAACCTGTTCGAATTCATCATGTTGTTTTTCCGGCAATTAAAAAGTAACAAATAACTCTTTTGAAGTGAGCTGCAACGGCTGCACAATAGGACCCCATGGAAAACCGCCCGGATGCAAGAGCAACGGCTCCTGCTCAAGTGGTAGTTGCAATCGAATGAACGTATTTGACTGGCTGTCTGACATCGCAGTTGTTGATGCATCCGATGCAACCCGATTTATTGAAGTGAGCTTCAAAAATGGATCGCGCAAAGATTTCTATCGTAACATGCACAAGCTTATCATCGATGCGCATGATGTGGTTGTGGTTGAAAGTGGTACCGGCGGTTATGACATAGGTGTGGTGACCATGAGCGGAGAGATGGCGCGATTGCAGATGAAACGAAAGCGCGTTGCTGAAAATTCAGATGACATCAAGGCAGTTCTTCGCCGCGCAAATGAATTTGATCTGAAGAAACTCGAAGAAGCACGGCAGAAAGAAAAGGAGACAATGATTCGCGCACGCGCCATTGCGAGACAGATGTCACTCGAGATGAAAATCGGAGATGTGGAATTTCAGGGCGACGGACGCAAAGCCACCTTCTATTACACGGCGAACGATCGTGTGGATTTCCGCGAGCTTATAAAAGTTTTTGCAAAAGAATTTCACGTAAAGATCGAGATGCATCAGATCGGTGCACGACAGGAGGCAGGAAGAATCGGCGGCATAGGAAGTTGCGGAAGAGAATTGTGTTGCAGCACATGGCTCACTGATTTCAAAACAGTGACGACTGGTGCAGCGCGCTATCAGCAGTTGGCCATCAACCAGGCAAAACTTTCGGGTCAGTGTGGAAGATTGAAATGTTGTTTGAATTACGAACTTGACACTTACCTGGATGCACTGAAAGATTTTCCGAGCGAAGTGGAGAAGATTGAAACAGAAACCGGCGTCGCATTTCTTCAAAAGACTGATATCTTCAAACGGCTCATGTGGTTTGCGTACAAAGACAGCACAGTGTTTCATCCGCTCACGCCTGAGCGCGTGCATGAAATTTCGGGGATGAACAAGAATGGTCAAAAACCATCTGACCTGGGTGCGGTTCAGGTTGAAACGAAGAAAGAAAATGTTTCTGAAGAATTCAGTAATGTAGTCGGTCAGGTATCGCTTGATTCGCTCGAAAGGAAATCAAAGAAGAACAAAAAGAAAAAGCACAGGGATCGTTCTAATCGCCAGCAGGGCGGGAATCGCCCCAATCCAAACAGATGATGTTCTGCATATTCATCACAGCAATTTTTTAATGTAGAATTCAATGAATGAAATCAGGCGGATGCAGTCTCCCGGCACATCTCTTCTCATTATTTTTTGCGGACTCATTCTTTTTACTTCCTGTGATAAGAACCGCATCTATGAAAAAAATGTGACTATTGACAAGTACATCTGGGATTCGAAGGTGAAACCTGTATTTACTGTTGATATTGCTGACACATCGGTGCTGTACAATCTATACATCAATGTAAGGCATGCAGAAATTTATCCGTTTCAAAACATTTGGCTTATCGTGAGTACTAAATTTCCAGATGGAACTACTGCGAGCCGCCGCATCGAAGTGATGCTTGCCGATGAAGAAGGAAAATGGTTTGGTGAAGGGCTTGGTGACATCTGGGATTACCGCTCGCTCATTCAGGAAAATGCTTTTTTCGATAAACCGGGCACTTACACGTTCTCACTCGAACAGAATATGCGAGTGGATCCTTTGCCGGGTGTGATGTCCATCGGCATGCGAATTGAAAACACAGGCATTTACCGGACCAATGAGCAAGAAAACAATTCCCGGGAGAAGGCTCATCCGCAGGGAAACCGGTAAGTAAATTCGAATTCATTTCAATTCTCATCGACTTTGTAAGTTTGCTTCCCTCTGAAATTTGATCAGTTGCTGCATGAAAAATTTTTACGGACGATTGCTCGTGGCCAAAATTTTTTCACTGATACTTTTATTAACCGGCGCCCGGGGATTTGGGCAGGTTACTTCTTCAGCACAAAAAACTTCTGTTCAACTGATTTCTGATGACGGAACGTCCATTGTCTTGAAATTTTCATTCGGAACGATGAAAGAAAATTCTGTCTTAACTCCGAATGGTGAAGCCGTTTCAATCGGAATTGACGGCGGCACACAAATGCTCGTGAAGGGTTTTCCGGATTTACCGAAAGTGACTTCATCTGTCATAATTCCTGATGAGAAGGATATGCAGGCAACTGTTGTCGATGCTCACTACTATGAAATCAGCAACATGAATGTGGCGCCGTCAAAAGGTGAGTTACGCCGTACAGCCGATCCTTCTTCCATCGCTGTTAACTACGATCCGATCTACGATGAAGATATTTTCTACCCCAAAATGTTAACCGAGTTGGAAGAGCCGTACATCCTGCGCGATTATCGCGGGCAAACCGTTGTTGCCTATCCATTTCAGTACGATGCTAAAACAAAAACCCTTCGCGTTTATAGTGATCTCACAATCAAAATTTCTCCGGTTTCTTCAGCCGGTGAAAATGTTTTTGTGAGGAAAAATTCTTCTCCGAAAATCCAGACTGAATTCAATAAAATTTACCAACAACATTTTGTCAATTATCAATCGCACCTTCGTTACACGCCGCTCGATGATCACGGCAATATGCTTATCATCTGTGCCAGTAGTTTTATTTCTGAAATGCAATCTTTTGTCGACTGGAAAATTCAGGAGGGAATTAAAACCGAAGTCGTTGATGTGGCGACAATCGGCAATGATGCCGCTTCAATCAAAAATTATGTTGCGAATTATTACAACACAAAAGGCTTGACGTTTCTTCTCCTCGTCGGTGATTATGCGCAGGTTGTTTCGAGTCAAACCAGTGCCGGAGTTTCTGACAATGACTATGGGTACATTCTTGGCAACGATCATTATCAGGAAATTTTTGTCGGAAGATTTTCTGCGGAAACTTCCGATGAGGTTACCACACAAGTAAACCGAACAATTGAGTACGAAAAAAATCCCGCGGCCGATTCTTCCTTTTCTAAAGCAACAGCAATCGGTTCAAACTTTGGTGCGGGAATCGGTGATGATGGTGAATCGGATTGGCAACATGAGCGAAACATCAGAGCGGAACTGCTTGCATACACGTACACGAATGTGCAGGAGTTGTACGACAGCACGCATGCCGGCGGCAATGATCAGCCGGGCAATCCTTCGCCCTCCGATCTCTCTGCGCAAATCAACAATGGTGTTGGACTGGTGAATTACACGGGCCATGGTGGAACCACTAATATTGGAACCACCGATTTTCACGTGAGTGATGTGGAAGCACTCGCGAATTCCAGTCACTATCCTTTCATCTGGCTGGTCGGGTGTGAAGCTGGAAACTTCAAAGACAGCTTGTGTTTTGCGGAAGCCTGGGCGCGTGCGACATACAATGGCACACCTGCAGGCTCGATAGCGAATTTTATGTCGACTGTGAATCAGTATTGGGCACCACCGATGCAAATGCAGGATGAAGCGAATGCAATTCTCGTCGAGAGTGATTCGGAAAATATCAAGCGCACATTCGGCGGACTTTCTATCAACGGCTGTTTCAGCATGAATGATCAATACGGACAATATGGTTATGACATGACGGATACATGGGTGATTTTCGGAGATCCTTCCGTGATGGTGCGCACAGCATTTCCTGTAAGTATGAATGTGACTCATGACTCAGCTATTTTTCTCGGCAGCAATAATTTCTCAGTGAATTGCAGTGCAGAGGATGCATTCGTTTCGCTGACACAGGATGATTCAATCATTGGCACTGCAACAGTTAGCGGCGGAGTTGCACTGGTACAGATGAATCCGGTTCTCTCTTACGATTCGGTCACGATTACCATCACCGGCTTCAACAAAATTCCGTACATAAAAAAAATTCCCGTAGTACAATCCGCGGGCCCCTTCATTGTTCATGCTACAACAACTATCAATGATGCTTTGGGCAATAATAACGGACAAGCTGATTACGGAGAAAATGTTGGTTTGAATTTAACGATTGAAAATGTGGGTGCATCCATTGCCCAGAATGTAGTTTCCGTTCTTGCATCAACTGATCCCCTGATCACAATTACTGACAATACAGAATCATTCGGAGACGTTTCAAGCAATGCGGCTTCCACCCATGAAAATGCATTCTCGCTCGGCATTTCAAATAATGTTCAGGATGGTCATCAATCATTTTTTACAATTACATCATCAGATGATCTGCAAAATTCATGGAGCAGCAATTATTTAATCATAGTGAATGCGCCGGCCCTCGACGCTGGAAGTTTCACCATTGATGATTCACAAGGAAACGGAAACGGATTTCTTGATCCCGGAGAGACAGCGGACATCATCGTCAATAATGTGAACAATGGACACAGCGATGCGATCAATGCAGTGGGGGTTCTCTCATGCACGAATCCATACGTTTCAATTTTAAATTCATCATGCAACATAGGAACAATTGCAGCGCTCTCTTCTGCTTCGGCCACTTTTCAGGTAAGCGTGAATCCGGCTGTGCCCTACGGAACAGATTTGGTTTTCGATTACTCAATGAATGCCGGAAATTATTCAGCGGCAGATTCTTTCTTCACTACAATTGCGCCGGCCATCGAAAATTTCGAGACAAACGATTTCACAAAATTCGACTGGCAACTCAGCGGAAATGCAAATTGGTTTACTGAATCTGACGATGTGTACGAAGGAAATTATGCCGCACGTTCCGGTGATATAACGGATAATCAATCTTCCACTCTTGAAATTTCATTACACGTTTTATATAACGACAGTATTTCTTTCTTCAAGAAAGTTTCTTCAGAGGCAAGTTTTGACAATCTGAAATTTTATATCGATGGCGTTCTGAAGGGTTATTGGTCGGGCTACATGAACTGGAGTCTTTCAAAATATGCTGTTGATACCGGTCTTCACGATTTTAAATGGAGTTACGTAAAAGACAATAGTTTTTCAGAAGGTGAAGATTGTGGCTGGCTTGATGAGATTGTCTTACCTCCGTTTCAATCTAATGTTGGAACTTCGGTTGCTGATCCATCCAAAAATAATTTATCCTGCTATCCGAATCCATTTGCCCAACTTACCTTCATCCGTTATTCACTCCGCGAGAATGCTGACGTGTCAATTGACCTTTTGAATACAGAGGGAAAAACAATAAAAAAAATTTTAAGTCTTGAACGAGAATCCTCGGGCGATTATCAATTTGGGTTTGATGCATCAGGAATTCCAAGCGGAATTTATTTCTGCCAATTGCATATCGGCAACCAGGTTTTTACGGAGAAACTTGTTGTGAACAGATAACCTTGATTCAGCTCACCGGTCTTTATTCCCGCAGTCATTCTTTTTATCTTTACATCGCAGAAGAATTTTCATGACGAAACCCGAAGTCTATCATCCGAAGAATAAAGTTCGCGTTGTAACTGCTGCATCACTGTTCGACGGACATGATGCGGCCATCAACATCATGCGCCGCATTATTCAGGCAAGCGGTGCTGAAGTGATTCATCTTGGTCATGATCGAAGTGTACAGGAAGTGGTTGACTGCGCCATCCAGGAAGATGCGCAGGCGATTGCGATGACGAGTTATCAGGGCGGGCACATGGAATACTTCAAGTACATGTATGATCTGTTGAAAGAAAAAGGAAGAGGCGACATAAAAATTTTTGGCGGGGGCGGCGGCGTAATTCTTCCCAATGAAATTGAAGAGTTGCAGAAGTATGGCATCACCCGGATTTATTCTCCCGATGATGGAAGAAGCATGGGACTGCAGGGAATGATCAACGACTTGCTGAAGCAAAGTGATTTTCCTACAGGGAAAAATTTGAACGGTGAGTGGAAGATGGCAGAGAAAAAAGATTTCGTCGCCATTGCGCGATTAATTTCTGCAGCGGAAAATTTTCCTGAAGAATCGAAAGAAATTCTGAACATCATTCGCAATGATTCGAAGAAATCGAAATCACCTGTGCTTGGAATTACAGGCACCGGCGGCGCAGGAAAATCTTCTCTCGTTGATGAACTCGTTCGGCGGTTTCTCCTTGATCATAAAGACCTGACGATTGGAATTCTCTCTATTGATCCTTCGAAAAGAAAAACAGGCGGAGCATTGCTCGGTGATCGCATCCGCATGAATGCCATTCGCAACGATCGCGTGTACATGCGCTCACTTGCAACACGTCAGGCGAATCTGGCGCTTTCGAAAAATGTGCAGGATGCGCTGAACATTTTGAAAGCAGCAAACTTCGATCTCATTATTCTTGAAACCGCGGGCATCGGTCAGAGCGATACAGAGATCACCGACTTTGCTGACGTTTCTCTCTATGTAATGACGCCTGAATACGGTGCAGCATCACAGCTTGAGAAGATTGACATGCTTGACTTCGCCGATCTGATTGCACTCAACAAGTTCGACAAGCGCGGTGCGCTCGATGCATTGCGTGATGTGCGCAAACAATATCAGCGTAATCATCACCAGTTCGATAAGAAAACAGATGACATGCCCGTGTTCGGAACGATTGCTTCGCAGTTCAATGATCCGGGAATGAATCAATTGTACCGCGCTGTGATGGAGAAACTCGCTGAGAAAACTTCTGCGAAAAATCTTCAGCCGCATTTGCAGGCAAAGAAGGAAATGAGTGAGAAGATTTATATAATTCCTCCGGCACGTACGCGTTACCTCAGTGAAATTTCAGAAAACAACCGCAGGTATGATCAATGGGTGAAAGAGCAGAGCGCTATCGCGACAAAACTTTTTTCTCTTCACAACACCATTGAACTTCTCGAAAAAGAATCGGCTTCAGCAAAATCTTCTTCTGAGAAAAAACATATTGACAATTCCGTTTCACATCTCACGTCTCATGTCTCACATCTTGAAGATCAACTCGACGGGCATCTCAAAAAACTTTTAAAAGACTGGAAGAAAAAAGTGAAGCGCTATCACGAAGACGTGTTTGTGTATGAAGTGCGCGGAAAAGATGTGAGGGTGAAAACATTTTCAGAGTCACTTTCTCATCTGAAAATTCCGAGAGTAGCCACTCCACGATTTGAATCGTGGGGAAAAATTGTGCAGTGGAGTTGCCAGGAAAATTTTCCGGGAGAGTTTCCTTACACAGCAGGAATTTATCCGTTCAAGCGAGAAGGCGAAGATCCCACGCGCATGTTCGCCGGTGAAGGCGGACCCGAGCGCACGAACAAACGCTTTCACTATGTGTCGCTCAACATGCCGGCAAAACGGTTGAGCACGGCATTCGATTCGGTTACGCTCTATGGAAATGATCCCGATTATCGTCCTGACATCTACGGGAAGATCGGCAACAGCGGTGTGAGCATTTGCTGTTTGGATGATGCGAAGAAATTATACAGCGGTTTCAATCTCTGCGACCCGAAAACTTCTGTGAGCATGACCATTAACGGGCCTGCTGCAATCATCACGGGATTTTTTATGAATGCGGCCATTGATCAGCAGTGCGAGTTGTACATTAAGCAAAATCTTCCTGACTTAAAAATTCCAAAATCACCAAAGCTTGCGCAATACAATGGAGAAATTCCAGAGGGAAATGATGCACTGGGTTTGACATTGCTCGGAACAACCGGCGATCAGATTTTGGAAAAGGATGTGTATGAAAAAATTAAAGCTGAAACGCTGAAGCAGGTTCGCGGAACGGTGCAGGCCGATATTCTCAAAGAAGATCAGGCACAGAACACCTGTATCTTCTCCACCGAATTTTCATTGCGGCTGATGGGTGATGTGCAGGAATATTTCATCAAACACAAAGTGAGAAATTTTTATTCTGTTTCCATCAGCGGTTATCACATTGCAGAAGCGGGTGCGAATCCCATTTCGCAGCTTGCATTCACGCTCGCAAACGGATTCACGTATGTAGAATATTACCTGAGTCGTGGAATGAAGATTGATGACTTCGCTCCCAATCTTTCCTTCTTTTTCTCCAATGGAATTGATCCCGAATATGCCGTGATCGGAAGAGTGGCGCGCAGAATTTGGGCGAAGGCAATGAAGCTGAAATACGGTGCGAATGAACGAAGCCAGATGCTGAAGTATCACATCCAAACTTCGGGAAGAAGTTTGCACGCACAGGAGATTCAGTTCAATGATATCCGCACCACGCTGCAGGCGCTCTATGCGATTTACGACAATTGCAATTCGCTTCACACGAATGCATATGATGAAGCGATCACCACGCCGACGGAAGAAAGTGTTCGTCGCGCCATGGCCATTCAATTAATCATCAATCGCGAATTGGGTTTGGCGAAGAATGAAAATCCGTTGCAGGGAAGTTTCATCATTGAAGAACTGACTGACTTAGTTGAAGAGGCGGTGCTCGCGGAATTCGACCGCATCACGGAACGCGGCGGTGTGCTCGGCGCAATGGAGACGATGTATCAGCGCGGAAAAATTCAGGAGGAGAGTTTGTACTACGAAACTTTAAAACACACCGGAGAATATCCGATCATCGGCGTGAACACTTTTCTTTCTTCCAAAGGATCGCCTACTGTTCTTCCGCGTGAAGTGATTCGTTCCACCACAGAGGAAAAAGAATTTCAGATCAACATGCTGAAAGAACTTCACAAGCGCAACGCAGATAAATCACCGAAACTGCTGAGTGATTTGCAGGACGCTGCCGTTCAAAACAAAAACATGTTCGAGAGTTTGATGGAAGCAACCAAGTACTGCTCGCTCGGGCAGATTACGAATGCGTTGTTTGAAGTGGGCGGGCAGTATAGGAGGAATATGTAAAACAAGCGGCGAAGTATTGAGAATACCTCGCCGCACACCTACTCCTGCATACACCCTAAATGCAGGCCGCTTCCGAGGGAAGCGGTGGTTATTGTCCTTTAAAGAACAGCTTCCGTTTTTACGTCGCCGTTTTTCTTAAAGACTTTTTCTTTAAGAGTATTCATCGACGTAATTCCCGACTTAGTGAAGTCCGTAACGTTGTCCTTCACCTTTTTTGCTGTATCCGTAATTCGCTGTCTCGTTACCGATCCTTTGTCAGGTGCAATCAATAAACCGGCCACGAGCCCTGCTGCAGCTCCAATGGCAGCTGCAGTAAGGATTTTTCTCGTTTCAGTCATGACATGAATATTTATAAGTGAACAAATTGTTTAAACGCGATTGGTAATTAAGGGCGTTTAAAAATTATAACGAAAAAATCTTGCCAGAATTTTTTAGCCCGAGGTTATTGTTTCATTAAAAGTGATTCTGCTCTCTGAAGAAAAATTTTCGCATGATGAAAATCATGCGGCTTTGGCAACCAGTTGTCCTGAAATGACAGAATTGTATCCGGAAAGTGAAGCAAATTCAGGATGCGTATCGGATACGCGATTAGTTTTTAGTAGCAGCTTCAGGCGTTGGCTCAGCAGAATTCTTCATTTCAGCCTCTCCGAACTTTGACCCCACTGGTGCGCGATAAGGTTCAAAAGGAATTTTAAGCAATCGCGGTAACAAGCTTTGTGCATCTTGCTCGGGATAAATATCGAGACCGTATTGAAGCTCACTCATGTCCTTCTTCACATGCGTGCCGAAGATCCGGTCCCAAACGGAAAAAATATTTCCGTAGTTGGTGTCAGTCGTGGGCATGAGCCAGTGATGATGCACCTTATGCATGTCAGGCGAAACAAAAATCAATTCAATGGCTGTGTCGAGCCATTTGGGGAGATGAATGTTTGCGTGATTGAATTGTGAAAAGAACGCAGAGCAACTCTGATAGAGCAGTACAAGCCACACAGGAATTCCTGTAATCAGGATGGCGAGAATAGCAAACGTCGCACGGAAAACACTTTCACCGGGATGATGACGCAATGCAGTCGTTGTGTTCACGTGTGGATCAGTATGATGGACAGTGTGAAACTTCCACATCCATTTCACATGGTGCTCGAGCACGTGAATCAGGTATGCGCCAATTAAATCGAGCAGCATGAAAGCAAGCAATGCATGAAGCCACGGTGGCAAATTCACGAGATAGAGAATTCCAAAATGATGATTTGTAGTGAAGGCACATGCTTTCACAATTAAGATGGCAAAAAAGAAATTAACGATGATGGTGGTGAGTGTGAAGAACAAATTGATTCCCGTGTGCCCGAGTTTTTTCGTTTTGTTTTTGAAGAGCGGAATAAGTGATTCAATCATCCACATCAGCACAAAGCCCGAAGCAAGCATTACTGTGCGCATATAATCAGGAATGGTGTTGAAGAAATTAATGATCGCTTGCATTCAGGAAGTTGAGTAAAATGAAAAGAGAAAATAGTGCAATGAGCGAAGCAAATTTAACACGGAATGATTATCAGGGATACGGGACTCGCCAGTTTTTTCTCATTGGAAATCTTTCGGTAGATCGAGTTGCTCCCGCATGGCTCGGTCATCATCATGGTTGTGTCTCCAGTAATCGGTGATAATAGTTTTGTCGAGTGTGGCAGTGGTTGTCAGCAGTTTTCCGTCAAAACCGGGAAACGTTTCATTCCAGCTGAGAATTTTGTGAGGGAAATTTTTTTCGAAGGTGATGTTGATCGTGTGTTGCTGTGATGGATAATCAATTGAGTAAACTTCACTTCCGTCTTTTTCATTCAGCGTGAGGTTTGCATCCTGAATTTGCAGCGGTACGTGCGACATGCGCGTGTACAAACTTCCCGGCAAAATTTTTTGCTTTCCAGTGGGAAGCTTTTCCGGTGCAATGCGAATGAGATTCCATAATTCATCTTCCAGCCAGCACACATCAAATGAAAGGTTCTGATCACCTTCATCTTCGAAATATGAATGCCACTCAACATTGAATTTGTTATTTCGAAGATTGATTTGCGTGTAAGTGGTTCCGCACCATTCCTGAACTGACGTGGCAGTCTTTGCTGCATGGGGATAGTTGTTGATGTCCACGGGAGAAAATGCCGACATCATCATAGAATACGGATAAATTCCTGTCACAAATTTTTTGGTGAGATTCAGTTTCAAAACTGGCAGTTTATCATCGCCGGCATTCTCAGGATGATCGAGCTTCACTTCTTTTGATTTCGAAAAATCTTCAGTAACAAAAATCAATACCGCACTGCCATCATGAATTTGCCCGTAGCGTGCCTGATTCAGTTTGTACGATGACAACTCAGCTTTTCCGGCATACCAATAATTTTTGAATGAGTCAGAGAGCTGATAAGGTTGATTCGGTGTTGGCTTGATTTCGCTCTGTAGATTTGCAGTGTTGGCTCCTGCTTTTTCATTGCAACCTTGCTGTGAACACGAAAAAAATCCGGCCGCAGCGAGCAACACCGAAATCATGAATCGCTTCATGATTCAAAATTATGAAATACAGAATCAACTCAGGCGTTATAGATCAACCTGTAGTATTCATCGGCCATTCTGCCCGAATCAAATCGCGGCAAAATGTCTTTCATGCTTTGCTTCATCATGCGCAGCCACGCGGCGGGGCGCTTATAGTACATGGGGATTATTTTCTTCTCGAGACATTCATAAAGTTCCTGAGCATCGTGCGCATCCTGGAGCATGGGTATTTGATCAGGAATAGCGGAATCGATGATGAATGAATTTTTTTCATTGGCAAATTCAGGAATCCATCCATCGAGGGTGGAGAAATTAATCGCGCCGTTCATTGCCGCCGCCATTCCTGATGTACCCGATGCCTCACGGGGCACGCGCGGCGTATTGAGCCACACATCAGCGCCCGCTTTGAGTTTGTGAGACAGCTTCAATTCATACCCAACCATCACCGCCATGTTTTTGTATTTCTTCGAGAGGTGAACCATTTTGTTGAAAGTGGAAATGGCGCCGTAATCAGTCGGGTACGGTTTTCCGGCCATAATGAATTGCACAGGCAATTCATTTCTGTTCATCAGCTTCTCGAAGCGTTCTTCATCCTGCGTGATCAGGTCAGCCCGCTTGTATCCGGCAAATCTTCTCGCCCATACAATTGTAAGCACATCGGGATCAAAAATTTTTCCCGTTTGATCTGCAACTGATTCAAAAAGTTTTTGCTTGAGATATTTTTTCCGGTGCACAAGAAGTTTCATCCTGTTTTTGTATAGGCATTCATACATCACATGATCCATCCAATACGTTGCATTTTGCGCATTGGTGATAGCGAGGATCGGGGAAATGCCCTCGTATTTTCCCCACATCTCCTGTGCTACTTTGCCGTGAATGTGTGAAACGCCATTGGCGATTCGCGCAAATCGCAGGGCCGTAAGTGAATGATCAAACGTATCTCCTTCAGTTGATGTGAGTGTTTTTGCTTCTTCGAGTTTCAACCCGCAGAAGAATCCCATCTTGTGCAGGAGGTGAATGTCGTGTTTTTCATTGCCGGCTTCTTCAGGGGTGTGCGTGGTAAAAACCAATCGTTTTTTTATTTCGTCAACTGTTTTGAATTTCTGATAGAGATAAAATATTGATGAAAGACCATGAGCTTCATTCAGGTGGAAAACATCAGCATTGTATCCGAGATGATCCAGCAGCTTGGCGCCGCCAACCCCCAGCAAAACGAACTGTGCCATTTTTGCCGAGAGGTCAGAATCGTAGAGATTGTGACAGATGGACTGAGCGAGGTAATCATTTTCCGGAACATCGGTAGTAAGATAGAAAATCGGCACCGTGTGAAAATATTTTGGTGCGAGGTATTTTGCCGTCACCCACACAGGATGATGATTGATCTCGATGGTGAAACGAATGTTGGTGTCTTCAAGAAAGAAATAATTTTTTTCGAGGAATAAGACATCCATCGACTGATCCTGCTTTCGAATCTGATCGTAGTATCCGTACTTCCACAAAATGCCGATGCCGATCACATTTTGCTTGAGCTCGAAAGCGCTTCGCATGTGTGAGCCTGCAAGAAAGCCAAGCCCGCCCGAATAGGTTTTTAAGGATTGATCAATGGCATATTCCATGGAGAAATACGCAATGCGCTTTGAATATTCAGGTGCATAATCATAAGGATGACGATACTTCGTTTCGAAAATATTCATGAGGTGATTTTAATGAGGGCGCAAAAATAGAAACACTCACGGCGCAGGCAAAGTTTAGCAATGGATTCTCTGCGTTAGTTTTGACCTGTGAGAAAAATTTCTGCCGATTGGATTTTTCCTGTCACCTCTTCTCCGGTGGAAAATGGAGTAATTGTGATTGACGATGAAGGAAGAATTCTGCAAATTTCAGAGCGAAAAAATTTTGATGAAGCAGAATTGGAAACTCATCATGGCATCATTTGTCCGGGCTTCATCAATTCACATTGCCATCTCGAGTTGAGTTATATGATAGGAAGGTTCCGGGAACACAGCGGACTGCCGGAATTTCTTCTGCAGATTCTCCGCACGCGGAATGATGAAATGGCTGGTGTGCAGGAAGCAATGTATTCAGCCGATGCTGAAATGTTTTCACAAGGAATTGCCGGCGTGGGAGATATTTCCAATCTCAGCACTTCCTTCGGGCAGAAGAAAAATTCAAAGCTCCGGTACCACACTTTTGTAGAATGCAACGGCGTGAATCCGGCCCAGGCGGAATTTTTTTATTGCAGGGCTAAGGAAGTTTTTGTGAAGGCGCAGCAAGCAGGCTTGTCAGCCAGCATTACGCCGCATGCACCGTATTCTCTCAGCGATGAATTGTTCGAAAGAATTTTTTCTTCGTTGCCGAATGAAATTTCTCCTCTGAGTTTTCATAACCAGGAAACAGAGGAAGAGAACAAGCTTTATCGCGGCGAATCAAACGGTTTTGATTCTCTTTATAAAGAACTGAATGTTCCTTCTACCGGTCACCGTCGCGCATCGACTTCGCTCAAAGCCAATCTGAAATTCTTTCCAGCCGATACAAAAACACTTTTGGTTCATAATACCGCGACATCTGCAGATGATATTGAGTTTGCCATGCACTCGCACCCGGATCTCTTTTGGTGCTTCTGCCCCAATGCAAATCTTTACATCGAGAATAAATTGCCTGACTATTCATTTTGGAAGAATTATCCTGATAAAATCTGCATCGGAACGGATAGTTATGCATCCAACCATCAGCTTTCGATTCTGGAAGAAATGAAAACGATTCAGTTCCATTCACAAATTTCATTGCAGCAACTCATCCAATGGTCCACGCTGAACGGAGCAAAGTTTTTCGGATGGGAGGATTTGGGTAGTCTCGAAAAGGGAAAAAAGCCGGGCTTGAATTTGATTTCCGAAGTTGATCGCGGTTCGATGCGGCTTGCAAAGAATTCTTCGGTTGAGCGATTGGCTTGATTCTCCCATCATCTCCAAAAAAATCTTCCTGACAAAGATTTTAATGCAATACGCACTTTATTTATTCGTCTATAATTCCATTCTGTTGGTCGAAGAGTTAAGGAAAATTTTATGTGGAAACTTTGGAAATAAAAAATGTTTCCATAGTTTTGTGCCCGAAAGTACCAGCCGGATTTCATCAGCCTGAACTAGGTTTTCATAGGGGAAACCGATTCAATTCGGCGAGGAACAATCTGCCATGATCGGAAACGGAACAGAAACCAGAGAACGAATTCTGAAAGCAGCGCTCGAACTGTTTTTCAGTTACGGCATCCGCAGCATCACGATGGATGACATCGCCCGCCATCTTTCCATTTCCAAAAAAACCATCTATCACTTTTTTGAAGACAAAGATCAGATCGTGCATACGCTTACCATGCTTGATATGAAGGAGAATGAGGAGATGATGAAAGAGATCAGTACAAAAGCGAAAGATGCCGTGGATGAAATTCTTCAAGCCATGGAATGCATGACCGATCAGCTCTCGAAGTTTCATCCTAGCCTGATTTATGATCTCCAGAAATTTCATCCGAAGTCATGGCGTGAATTCAGAAGATTTACTGAAGAGCATTCTTTGAGTTCTGTAGTACTCAACCTGAAAAAAGGAATCAGGCAAGGCCTTTACCGGACTGACATTAATATTCCGGTGCTTGCGCGTCTGCGCATTGAGGAAATTTCAATGGGCATGGATCCGCAGATTTATCCGCCCCAGCAATTTGATCTGAGAAAGGTGGAGCTTGAATTGCTCAAGCATTTCCTGTACGGAATACTCACCGTCAAAGGACAAAAAGTTTTAGAACAATACGAATCGAATTACAAAAACAGAAAACATAAAATTGTTGCATGAGACAAGTTTCATTCATCATCTTATTCGCAATGCTGCGTATGGCTGCCTCTGCTCAAACAGCCAAAGTGGACACCGTGCGCATGAGCTTGCAGCAATGTATTGAATATGCACTCACCAATCAGACCGTGGTGAAGAATACAACGCTTGACGCGCAAATTTCTCATCGTGAGTCGCAGGAATACACCGGCATCGCTCTTCCCCAGCTCACCGGCAAATTTGAATTTGCTGATTACCTGAAGCTTCCTACATCGCTCATTCCCGCCGAATTTTTTGGTGGCGAACCCGGCACCTATGTTCCGCTTCAGTTTGGAACGCAGTATAACGGAACGGCAAACGTCACGCTATCGCAACTTGTTGTTGATGGACGATATTTCCTGGGACTTAAAGCAACCAAAGCGCTCGCTGAACTCGCTGACAAGAAAGTAGAAGCATCAAAAATTGAAACTACGGAGAGCGTGATGAAAGCATACCTCTCGAATCTCATCGCAGCAAAGCGTGCTGAGCAGCTCTCTGCCAACATTACAAGCTTTAAGAAAACTTATGATGACACGAAAGCACTTTTTCAGAGCGGATTTGTAGAGAAAGTGGATGTGGATCGTCTCGCTGTCAATTACAACAATCTGCTTGCTGAAAAAGACAAGGTCGATAAGCTTGTTGCGCTCAGTTTTTATCTGTTGAAGTTCCAGATGGGAATGGACGTGAATCAGCCGCTCGCACTTACCGACTCTCTTCGCGAAGCCGATTTTCAAAGTGTTCTTCAAAATGCGGCCACACCGGATGCAAATAACCGGATCGAATATCAGATGCTCCTCGATTCGAAATCACTGAGTGAAATGAACATCAAACGTTACCAGGTTGGTTACATCCCTACTTTGTACGCGGTGGGAAGTATCAGCTACCAGGCGCAGGTGAATAATTTCGATCTTATTCCCTCCAGCCAGTGGTATAATACCGCATTCATCGGCTTCAATCTCGATGTTCCCATTTTCGACGGACTGCAAAAAGCCAGGCAAGTACAACAAGCGCGATTGAGCTTGCAACAATCGGAGAATGACATTCTGAATTTCCAAAACTCAATGAACCTCGAAGTGGCGAATTCGAAAACGGATTTGCAGAATGCGATTGCTTCACTCGATGTGCAGAAAAATAATCTTGATCTCGCCAATGAAATCGTGACGATATCAAGAAAGAAATTTCAACTGGGCGTCGGAACAAGTTTAGAAGTCACCGATGCAGAATCATCATTGAAAGATGCGCAAACCAATTACCTGAATGCCTTGTATGATGCATGGGTTGCCAGAATTGAATTGGAGAAAGCGCTGGGAACATTAAGCCGTTTTTATCAATAGAAAAATTTGAAAATTAATTTCATCATGAAAAAAATAACCATTGCCCTCTTTAGTGTTGCGCTGATTGCTGCCTGCCAGTCAGCACCGAAAGATCCGAAATCACAATTGGATGCGTTGAAGAAACAACAGCAGGAGCTCAATGATCAGATCAAAAAACTCGAATCGCAGATTGCAGCGAGCGATACCGGCAACAAAGAAAAACCCAAGCTCGTTGCCGTCGAGTCACTTCAGACCAGCATTTTTCAGCACTATGTGGAAGTGCAGGGAAGAGTAGATGCCGATGAAAATGTACAGGTGAGTCCCGAAGTGCCGGGAACGATTACAAGCATTTTGGTGACTGAAGGACAAACGGTGAGCAAAGGTCAGTTGCTTGCAACTCTCGAGTCGTCGACCATCGAAGCGCAGATTGATGCACTCAAGAAAAATTGGGAGCTCGCCAACACTTTGTACGAGAAACAAAAATCATTGTGGGAGCAGAATATCGGAACCGAAGTGCAGTATTTGCAGGCGAAAAATCAGAAAGAATCTCTGGAGAAAAATTTAGCCACGTTGCAACAGCAGTTGGAAATGACAAGAGTGAAATCACCAATCAACGGAACAGTTGACGAAGTATTTGCCAAAATAGGCCAATCCGCTTCACCAGGTTATCCCGCTTTCAGAGTGGTGAACTTGTCGAAAGTGAAAGTGGAAGCAGACCTTGCGGAAAGCTATGCGGGGAAAGTGAAAGTGGGAGATGACGTCACCATTAAATTTCCTGATGCAAACCAGGAAGTGACGAAGAAGATCACAGCCGTGAGCCAGGTGATCGATCCATCCTCGCGCTCATTCAGAGTGGACATTCAGTTGAGTTCCGAGGAAAAAAATTTCTTTCACCCGAATATGGTGGCGGTGCTGAAGATATGCGACTATACCAATCAAAACGCAGTTACGGTTCCCATCAACACGGTGCAGAATTCTGATAACGGCAAGTTCGTTTTCGTTGCGAGAAATGAAGCCGGGAAAACGTCGGCCGTTCGTCAACCGGTAACGCCCGGCATGAGTTACGGAGACAAGATGGAAATTGCTTCGGGGTTGAAATCCGGTGACCAATTGATCACAGTCGGTTACCAGGATCTCAGTGACGGACAATTAATAGCCACGGAATCCGCACAAACCGCTATGACGAACAAATGAACAATCATCACTTCAAACCATTCAACCAATGAGCGGCCATGAATCACGTTAAAGAGTTTAAGCCGACGAGCTGGGCGATCAACAACAAAACCAGCATTTTCATTTTCACGATCATCGTGATCGTTCTCGGCATTTCCACCTACAACAGTCTGCCCAAGGAACAATTTCCCGACATCGTGATTCCAACCATATTCGTGAGTACGGTTTATCCCGGCACATCGCCGACCGACATGGAGAATCTGATCACACGGCATATTGAAAAGCAGATCAAGTCCATTTCAGGAATTAAGAAAATCACGAGCAATTCGGTGCAGGATTTTTCCAGCATTGTGGTTGAGTTCAACACAGGCGTTGATGTGAGTGATGCAAAACAGAAGGTGAAAGACGCTGTTGACAAATCGAAAAAGGATTTGCCGAGTGATCTTTCCACATATGGCGATCCTGTGGTGCAGGACATCAACTTCTCTGAGATTCCCATGATGAACATCAACCTCTCAGGAGATTTTGAATTGGATCGTTTGAAGAAATATGCAGATGATTTGAAAGATCGCATCGAGGAACTTCCATCTGTATTGCGTGTGGATGAGATCGGCGCGCCTGAGCATGAGATTCAGATTGACATGGATCAGTTCAGGATGGATGCTGCTAAAGTGAGCCAGGATGATGTTTTCAATGCTATTCGAGCAGAAAACGTCATCATTTCCGGTGGGCAAATTCCCATTGGAAACATGAAGCGCACGATTAAGGTTGATGGTGAATTCACCAATGTGGATCAAATCAGAAATATTATTATACAGAGTTCGGGAGGAAGTAACATCTACCTGAAAGATGTCGCCAATGTTACATACGGTTACAAGGAAAAAGACTCGTATGCCCGGCTCGACGGAAAAAATGTAATCACACTGAATGTGATCAAACGCTCCGGAGAAAATCTTGTGGCCACGAGCGATAAGACCCGCGCCATCGTGGATGATATGCAGAAAACAAAATTCCCCTCGCAGCTGAAAGTCACCATCACGAGCGATCAATCCACAATGACGCGTAACACGCTCACTGATTTGATCAATTCAATCATCATTGGTTTTATTCTCGTTGTAATCATTCTCATGTTCTTCATGGGAACTACGAATGCAATCTTCGTCGCGATGTCAGTGCCGCTTTCCGTGTTCATCGCATTTCTCGTGATGCCGGTAATTGGTTTCACGCTGAACATGATTGTGCTCTTCTCACTCTTGTTTGCCCTTGGAATTGTAGTGGACGATGCAATTGTGGTAATTGAAAACACATGGCGCATTCTTAACAGAACCAAAATGCCTGTGAGCTGGGCTGCGAAGTATGCAGCCGGTGAAGTATTTGTTCCTGTGCTGGCAGGCACGCTGACTACGCTTTCTCCGTTCATTCCGCTTGCATTTTGGCCGGGCATCATCGGGCAATTCATGAAGTATTTGCCAATCACACTCATCCTTACATTGCTGGCTTCGCTGCTCGTTGCTTACATCATCAACCCGGTGTTCGCTGCGCAGTTCATGCGGCCCAAACCAGAGCCGGGAAAAGAAAACGGAACGCGGCAACGCTCCAAGAAGAGCTGGTACCTGACCATTGGGGGATTCATCTTTTTCGCCCTGATTTTTTATGGAACAAAAAATTTCGGCATGGGAAATTTCACCATCTTCCTGTTACTGCTTGTGTTCCTCAATAAATACGTCTTCAACAGATGGATTGATAGATTTCAGAGAACAGCCATCCCGCGACTTCAGGCAGGTTATGCAAGATTGATTAGCTGGGCATTGAAAGGAAAACGCCCGTACTGGATGCTTGCCGGCACAGTGGTTCTCTTTTTTGTTTCCATTGTGGGTGTTGCACTTCGTCAGCCGCAGGTAGCACTGTTTCCACAAGGAGATCCGAATTTCATTTATGTAAATCTGAAACTTCCTGTCGGTACCAATGTGAGAGTAACAGATTCTGTTGCGAAAACCATTGAAGCAAAAGTGTTCGGTATAGTCGGCAAAAACAATCCGGCCGTTGATGCAGTAATCGGTAACGTGGGCTTGGGTGTGGGAGATGATTTTGGTTTTGGGGGAGGAAATGTGATTCCGAACCAGGCCAAAATCACCGTTGCGTTCAAAGAATTTAAATACCGGAATGGAATTTCTACCCGAAAATATATGGACTCTATCCGTTCAGCCGTGAAAGAAATTCCGGGTGCGGAAATTTCCGTCGAGCAGGAGCAAAACGGTCCTCCGACCGGAAAACCAATTGACATCGAAGTGTCCGGTGATGATTTCACTCAGCTGATCAGCACCACTTCAAAGCTGAAAGATTATCTCGATTCACTGCAGATTCCCGGAGTGGAAAAATTGAAAATCGATGCTGACGTGAGCAATCCTGAAATTCTGGTGAATGTTGATCGTGAGCGCGCTCGCCGTGCAGGAATTTCTACAGGGCAAATCGGCTCAGCTATTCGAACAGCCGTCTATGGAACTGAAGTGACGAAGTACCGCGAATACGAAGATGAATATCCCATCATGGTGCGGTACGATCCGTCGCAACGGCACAATATTGATGCACTGATGAATTTAAAAATCACTTTCCGCGATAATAGCGGTCAGCTGAAACAGGTTCCTCTTTCTGCCGTGGCAACTGTTTCCTATGATAATTCACTCGGCGGTGTCACGAGAAAAAATCTGAAACGCATGATCACTATTTCATCCAATGTGCTTTCAGGTTATACGCCGAACACGGTGAATCAATACATCGCTTCAGCCATCAAAGATTTTCCAAAACCTGATGGCGTCAGTATTTCGCAGGGCGGACAATCTGAAGATGAGCAGGAGTCATTCAATTTTCTTTTTACTGCGCTGCTGATTTCATTGTGCCTGATCTTCCTTATCCTGGTTACGCAGTTCAATTCATTTTCGAAACCAATGATCATCCTGTCTGAGATTATTTTCAGCGTGATCGGCGTGCTGCTCGGCATTGCGATTTTCAAAGTGAGTGTTTCCATTATCATGACGGGAATTGGCATTGTTGGTCTGGCAGGAATCATTGTGAGGAACGGAATTCTGCTGGTGGAATTCGCAGATGAATTGAAGAAGCGCGGATTGAGAACCCGCGAAGCAATTATTCAGGCCGGACGAACTCGTATGACGCCGGTATTACTGACTGCAACAGCTACAATGCTTGGGCTTGTGCCTTTAGCCCTCGGAATTAATATCAATTTCGCCACCTTGTTTTCTGAATTTAATCCGCACTTCTATCACGGTGGTGATAGCCAGGTTTTCTGGGGACCTCTCTCATGGACCATCATCTTCGGCTTGTCATTCGGAACATTCCTTACTCTCATCCTCGTGCCGTGCATGTACCTGATCGCTTACGCGATGAAGGTGAGACTCGGAAGATGGCGCAGAAAATTCTTCGGACCTCCGACGTATCCAACGCACAAGCAGGAAGTGACTGACGAGATGCTGGAAACTTTGGTTTGAAGAATGACTGCAGGAAAATTTTTAAACCCTTTGCAGCATGCGAAGGGTTTTTCATTGCGATAAAAGAAAGTTAAAGACATAAGCAATTTCAGAAGACACTTTCAAATGAAAGTAAATTGCAACAATTTCGCAGTGTGAAATCAAAACTGATTTTGTTTTTTCTGATGCTGAGCGGCATTTCGCATGCCCAGTTCAAAATTGATTTCCTTGATCTTTCATTGCAGGATGCAATCAGTAAGTCAGCATCAGTTGGCAAGCCGGTTTTCTTCATGGGGTTTGCATCATGGTGCCCGCATTGCAAAAAGATGAAGGAAACTATTTTCACTGATTCCGCCGTCGCCGATTTTTACAACAGCCATTACGTTTGTGTTGAGCAGGACATGGAGCAGGGAGAAGGACCGGAGCTTGCTCAGAAATACAGTGTTCATAGTTATCCCACTTTCGTTTTTTTGAATGGAACCGGGCAGCGCATTTTCCAAAGTGTGGGCGAACTTGATTCAGCCACATTCATGACTATCGGAAAGGCGGTGCTAAATCCGCAGAAGCAATTACCATATCTCCAGCAGCAATTTGAACAGAATGTTGGAGACACGGCGAAAGCAATTCCTTACCTGCAGGCGCTCAACCGCGGTCAATTGCCCACGCAGGAAATTGCTCAGCGTTTTTTCGCAACGAAAACTGAAAAACAGATGCTGAACTACGAATGCTGGCGGGTGCTCAATCTTGGCGTGTCTGATATTTCATCTCCGGAATTCAAATTCATCGTTGATCATCAGAAAGACTACGGTGAAATAATTTCTCCTCAGCGAGTTCAGCGAAAAATTTTCAGAACCATAGCTTACAACATTCAACCACTTGCAGACAAAAATGATACAGCACAATATTTCGCACTGCGAAAAGTGGCTGCATCATTTCACAACAGTCAGGTGGATTCTCTCATCTTTAATCTCGATCTTCAGCTGTTTGAAGTGAACAATCAGTGGTCTTCCTATCAGCAAACGGCCATGCAGGGAACGCAGCGTTTCGAGTGGAATGACTATGCGCAGCTTCAGCACATTTCTGATATGTTTCTGAAAAGCACAACCGATGCGGGCGCATTAAGTGCTGCTGCGACGTGGGCCAAGAGATCATCCGATCTGCAACCGCAATACGCTAACTTGCTGCTCTGCGCAAAACTGCTGGAGAAAACAGGTGACAAAACCGGAGCACAAGCTGCGGCACAAAAAGCAATTGACCTTGCGGCAAAAACAAATTCTAATCACGCCGAGGCCGATCTTCTTATTAAAAGAGTAAGCCAGTAAATATTTTAGCGATGAATTACTTATTTGCCAGCTGGCCGCAAGCTGCATCGATGTCCAGCCCTCTGCTTCGTCGCAAGGTTGCATTCACCCCGTGATTGTTGAGATAATCGCAGAAGAATTGCGCGCGATCAGATTTTGATCTGTGAAACGGAACTCCTTCCACAGGATTGTATTCAATTAAATTCACACGAACCTGCGGGACTTGCTTGCAGAGTTTGATGAGTTGACGCGCATCTTCTACCTGATCATTGAACTTATCGAAGAGGATGTATTCAAATGAAATTCTATTGTGAGTTTTATCGAAAAAATAATTCAACGAGTCTATCAACGACCCAAGATTGTTGTCTTCATTGATTGGCATAATTTCATTTCGCTTCTTGTCATTCGCAGCATGAAGCGACAGTGCAAGACGGAATTTTACTTCATCATCGGCAAGTTTCTTAATCATCTTTGAAATTCCCGCTGTAGAAACAGTGATCCTTCTCGGTGACATGGCAAATCCATCCGGAGACGTGATTCGTTCAATGGCTTTCATCACTTGAGAATAGTTCAGCAGTGGCTCACCCATGCCCATGAAAACGATATTGGTAAGTTTTCGCCCGAAATGTTTTTCCGATTCTTCATTCAGCAAAACCACCTGATCAAAAATTTCATCGAAATGAAGGTTGCGCTTGCGCCCCATTTTTCCGGTTGCACAAAAACTGCAGGTGAGCGAACAACCAACTTGTGAAGAAACGCAGGCGGTGATGCGATCATCCGCAGGAATCAAAACGCCTTCAACAAAATATCCGTCGAAAGTTTTGAAGCGAATCTTAATGGTTGTGTCCTTACTTTCCTGTCGCACATCCACAGAGAGCGAATTAAAATTGAAATTTTCTTTCAGCGATTCTCGAAGCGATTTTGAGAGATTCGTCATAGCGTCGAATGAGCGAGCACCTTTTTGCCACAGCCATTCGTGAATTTGTCTGGCGCGGAAAGGTTTTTCATTTCTTTCTTCGAGAAATGCAATAAGCTCCTCTTTGCTAAGGTGACGGAAATCTTTTTTGCCTGTTGAAATCACTCAGCGAAGTTACTTCTGAAATCCGTTCCGGCTTTTTCGGATAAAATTCCCTACTCAATAAATCATTACTTATCTTTCACACACTTTTAGTTATGCTCGATCATCTTCACCTTGAAAATCTCATCTGCCTCGACATTGAAACCGTGCCGGGATTTCAGGTATTTTCAGAGATGCCTGAACAATTGAAAGAATTGTATCTGAAAAAATCGGAACGGCTGAAGCAGGAAAATGAAACTGAAGAAGAACAATATTTCAATCATGCCGGCATCTATGCGGAATTCGGGAAAGTTGTTTGTATTTCAATAGGAATTTTCAGAAAGGAAAAGGATCAGTTGCAGCTTCGCATGAAATCCATTTTTGGCGATGATGAGAAGAAATTGCTGAATGAGTTTTCTGAAATTCTGAACAAACACTACAACAAACCCGATCGCTTTCAGTTTTGCGGACACAACATCCGTGAGTTTGATATTCCGTATTTGTCACGAAGACTGCTTATCAATCACCTTCCGCTTCCTGTGTTGCTTGATATTTCAGGAAGAAAACCCTGGGAGGTGAATATGATCGATACACTGCAGCTCTGGCGCTTCGGCGATGTAAAGCATTTTACTTCCTTGAAGTTACTCGCCCTCATTCTCGGCATTGACTCTCCGAAGGATGATATAGAAGGAAAAGACGTGGGTCGCGTTTATTGGAAAGAGAAAAATCTTCAGCGCATTGTAGAGTATTGTCAGAGAGATGTGATTACAGTGGCGCAATTGATCTTAAGATTTAAAGGGGTTCCCTTGTTAGGTAAGCAGGAAATATTTGTTAATAGTGGTCAATAAACTTCTTGCTTGCCTGAATATGTATCCGTTTGGCTTCGGGGATTTAAGAACTGAAGCAAGATTACATAGCTGAATAGAGTATTTACGATGAATAGATAGGGATAAGGAACCTCAAGAAAGTTGTAAAAGAAAACCAACGTCAACTTAAGACCACTCAATCCGGCAAACAATAGATTAATAGAGGTGCTTTTTTTCCGGAGATATACGATTATATAAAAGGAGAGCGGAATAAGTATTGCAAATGCTAAATCGAGGTTGTGAAGAAATTGGATCTTCGATATTGAAAAGAATTTTGCAAACCCAAGACCCAGCTTAATCATCGGAGGATTTGCCTTCCAGGCAAACTCTGAGCCACTTGAATACTTAGACGGCAGTTGCAGAAAATAAGAAGGGTCTTTGCTGAAATAGGGGATGATAAAAATAACGAGAGTGAGAATTGTGATGATGCCTATTTCAATTACTGCTTGTTTTTTTTGTCCGGTAAAAAACCGAAAGAGTAAAAAAACAGGAATCCAGAAAAACAATGAATAGCGACTGAGTACGCAACATGTAATCCCGATTGCTGTAAGAACCGGATTATTCCTCGACAAACCATATCCGAGCAGGATATAATAGAACACTGGCAACCCCTCTTCGGTCCACGCAAAGAAGACTCTGTTGTAATCCGTTAGTATAAAAATTAAACTGCAGATTAATGTCAGAATGATTATCAATTGCGGCAAATTCACCTTTGAGAATCGCATGAGCATCCAAACTAAGAGAGCAATGCCTGCGAGAAAAAAAATCACGGTTGTCCATCGCACATCGATTCCGAACTTCAACAGAAGGGAATACGGCATCCACATAAGAGGCAAATAGGTTGGTAACATACCATTCCAGATTTCGGGAATCGGTTGGTAAACCCATATTCCGTTCATCCATCGCTGACACGAAACAATGATTTGAGGAATCATGTCAGCATTACGGTAGTCAATAGGGTACATTTGAAAAATCCAATACACATGTTCGCAGAGATAAAAGCTTGCAAGGATAAAAGTGATTGTTGCAAGTGTGACTTTGCTATATCTCCACAATCTGTTTTCCAACGACACCCTGACCGGATATCTAATTAGAGGAACTAAACCAATAATTACTCCGCAAACAAAATATGCAATAGAGAAATAAGCGATGAACTGGAGATTATATTGCGTGAAGTAAGTGCTGAAAGAAGTCTCTAAAACGACAGCACAAATCAATACCCAATTCGCGATCGATTTATTCGGGAACTTCATGCCGGCCTGAAGGTAAGTTACAATTTGAGAAGCATTAAAGAAAATGGATTTTTCTAAATCGGCGATTCAAAGCTGTACTTTTGATTTTATATGGAAAAAACGATATTGAGTTTTCTGTTCACGATTATCTGCGCTCATTGTTTTGCAACAACCTATTACCTATCAAATTCAGGAAGCGACAGCAATGCTGGTACTTCGCCAGCTGAAGCTTGGCAGACCATAGACCACCTGAATTCAATTCAAATGCTTCCCGGCGATAGTGTACTTTTTGAGACAGGCAATTTTTTTACCGGACAAATTGCAATTTCAATCGGAGGAACAGCTGCGTCACCAATCTATTTCGGAGAATATGGAATCGGCGATTTGCCTGTTATCAGTGGCGCCATCACTGTTACTGCATGGGTTAGTGTAGGTAACAATATCTTTTTTGCATCATTGAATTTTTTACCGGCTCAGGTGTTCGCTGAAAATAATCAACTGACACTCGCCCGATTTCCGAACTCTGGATTTTTGTTTTCAACGGGCGGGATTGGTGTGACTGGATTAGTAGATTCGAATCTCTCGCAGCCAAGCGGATTTTGGAACGGAGCAAACATAAGGATGAGAACAAATAATTACCAATGGGAACAAAAAATTGTGAGCGGATACAGTAACGATAGTGTCTTTTTTCAAACCAGCACGATCAACGAAATTCAGGCCGATCACGGTTTCTATTTCGACGGTTTGCTTTCTCAACTTGACACGGCTGGCGAATGGTTTTACGACACGACCTCACATAGTTTGTATGCAAATGCGCCGGGAAATGCGAATCCAAACACCTTAAAGATGGAAGCATCAATCTTTGACTATGGTATAGAAATCCTGAATGGTAGTTCTTATATCACTATTCAGAACTTGCAGTTTGAGAAACAAGGTCAAGATGGAGTTTACATCGACGGATCATCGAATAATGTAATCATTCGCAATTGTAAGTTTCTCAAACAAGGTCAAGTTGGAGTTAGGATTCCTGATGCTTCAAATTTCTGCACGGTTTCAAAATGCGATTTCACTGACGTTAATGGAATGGGAATACATATGACACAAGGGCATTCCGCATTGATTAGCAATAACAATTTTGAACGAATTGGAATTATTCCCGGATATGGGTCTTCACTCACTGAAAACATGACTGCTATCGAATGCTTTGACTGCGACAGCTCCACAATTGCGCTCAACACAATTGATAGTGTGGGAATGTGTGGAATTTTTTCTTCGGCGTCGAACACCAACATTTCAAAAAATTCCTTGAAAAATTGTCTGCTAAATGCAAACAATTTTGGTGCATTGAATATTTACAATGATGGTTCTTTTCCCGAGCATTCTTGCAGTATAGACAGCAATACAGTTCTCTACACTCATGGAAATGTAGTCACAACACCCGCTTACCCAATAATTGTCTCAGCAATCTTCTTCGACTATGGTTGTTCTGATAATGAATGCATCTCCAACAACATTGCCTTTGCAACCAATGGTATTGAACTCTCAAGAAGCACAAATAAAAATTCCTTGTACCACAATCTGGTTTATGGATGTACTGAATCTCAGTTGAAAATTTCTGAAGGAGATATTCAAGGAACTACCATTAACAATCAGGTTCTCTCAAATATCTTCTTCTCGCTCAATGAAGCCTCGGATGTTGTGAAACTTTCTTCATCATTCTCATCATTTCAACCGGCAACCTTCGACAGCAACTACTATTTCAATCCATACGCATATAACGTAGTGAAGGAAGAACTGGGCCCGCAGGGGGATAACTATCCTAACTACTATACGCTCGAACAGTGGCAGACCAGGAGAGGAATGGATTTACATTCTCATAGTACATTTTTTCATCGTGATCGCTACAAAGTGACTGACACAACTAGTGATAATCTCATCGGCAACAGTTTCTTTACAAATAACTTTGATGGCTGGGTGAATTTTCATCCGGATACTTTGTCTGTTCTTCTGGATAATTCGACACCACTCGATAATGGATGCTTGAAAGTTAACTTCCTTTTTTCACTTCCTGATTCCGTGTACGGGCCATCATTCACCGGTTTCCACCTGGATTCTGCAGCACTCTATCAGCTCCACATCAGTAACTACTCTTTGAAAGAAGGAAATATAGTTGCCAAGTGTAAAGAGTTTTCAAACGCAGGAGGTTCGTATGTCATGGTTCCTAGAGCGTTTCCATTTAAAGATTCCCGTCAGGATTACGACGCCATAATTCAAACCAGTGAAAAATGTGAAGACTGCTTCCTGACCATGGATCTGAAAGGAATTGATTCATTAGTTTGGCTCGACAACATTATCCTTTTTGCAGTGAATGGCTCATATGAAGAGCCGGAAAAAAAATCGCGATTGTTTTTTAACCCAACTGATTCAACTACGACTTTTGATTTAGGTGACAGCATTTTTTATGATCTGGATCAACATCAGGTTGAAGGAGCATTTGCTCTTCCGCCATATTCATCCGCCGTTCTCATTTTTGATAGCTCTTTGATTTTATCAGTTGATGAGCCTACGCCTGCACAGCTCCTTAAGATATTTCCTAACCCCGTCACCAGAGGTACCACTATCAAAGTTTATTCTCCTCAGGCAAGCAATGACAACGATATTTCAATTTTAGATATTGAAGGTGAACAATTGTTTAGTCAAATTATTTCGGGACCAATGCAAATTTTCACAGCAAAAATTCCTTCATCACTTTCAGAAGGAACCTATTTTATCACAATAAAAAATAAAGAAGGTTTCTGGTCGGGAAAGATTGTTGTACAATAGCAACAATAAATTGCAATAACCGAATTAAGTCGGTCACTCGCGAATTATTTTAAGCGTGATATCAGAACTCATATAGGTAGGCAAAGGCTCCCACAGCTTTTATGCTATCAACCTGGTGTGCATATTCTCCGATCACCTGAAGATCACTGGTCATCGATTCTCTTGTAGCTTGAGAAATTACATGGCTGTACACCAGCCAGACTCGAGTGTGCTGCGTATTTCCTATTGTGATAATTTGTTTTGATGGTTTGCTGTTCCATGTTCCTTGAATAATTCGATTGCCAAATTGATAGTTGTCTTGTTTGAAATAGCAATCATGATAAAATGCAAAAGCAGGCCAGGCTTCTTGGTGCACATAGAGTTCCTCATCATCAGCAAAGCGAAAGCTGATGGTGTCTAGCACAGAGCGAACTTCTTCAGTTTGCATAGGCTTATTGAAAACTTGCCAACCTTTGTTAACGCTCACAGCAACAAATAGGAGTACGATGATTGGTGCGGCCACATATGCCGACACCCGATCGATAATCCATTGCCAGCCGATTCCCTGAATCAACATGAGAAGAACAAACGTCCACAATATTAATCGTGGAATAAGTGAATAGAATTGAAATCCTGACGCAATAATGCACAAGATAACAGGAACACCGAGCAGAAGAAATGCAGAAATTTTCTTTCGTGCAGAAGATACGAGCCCAATTATGATACCAAGACCTCCTGCGAACAAACTGAGCACGGTGTATCCGGAAGTAAAATACGGAAATGCTTTAAGCAAATTGATAACCTGAAGCATCTGGGATTTCGTTGAGGGAATAAGTGGAAAGAACCAGGGTTGATGATATTGATTCAACGAACTAGTATCAACACTTTTTTTCAAGATGGTGAAATAGTAAAGTGCAAAACTCAACATCCAAATTGCGCTGATTGCTCCTGTTTGGATAAGAAGCCGACGGTTCTTTGACTTCAATGCATCACTCATGAAGACAATTCCTACACCTGCAAGAATAAATACAGAGGGCATTGAAAGCCATGGTGCTAAAACACCTAGAATGGCTGCGATTGCGGGGCGAAATGTGTTCTTCAATTGCCAAAGACAAAACGCAATGATTGCCAGTGCTACGAATACGTCGACGATGTATTGTTTGCATTCAGATGAGTATTCAATTTGCGTTTCTGAAAAACAAAAAACCCAGGTTGTAATGAGTAAGATCCAGTCGTTCGATATCATTTTCTGCGCAACGTAGAAGAACAACCATATTGAGATAAGACCACAGATAAGAGGGAATGCACGAAGGGACTGCTCTGTGTTACCAAAAACCTGTGTGAAAAATTTACAAAAAGCGCAGAACAGCGGAGGCGCGTACTGATCATAGTCGAGACGACCGAAAAATTCCGTAAAGCTTTTCTCGCAGATGTTGCGGGCGAGATTGGCTTCATCTAATGTCAGTGAGCGATTCTGCCACCAGGCTAAAGTGCGCGCTGCAGCTCCGGCAATCAAAAGAGTTGGTATAATAATTCGCCTTACTAATTGATTCACTATGATTTCAGCTCATGAATCTGCCAAATCTAACAATCTAAATAAAACAGCGCCGACTTTTCAATTCTACTTCTACTTTTGTTTTTTTAACGTGAGTTAATGAAGCAATTTGATAAGTTATACATTATTCCTGCAATTCTGTTCGTAGCGATCTTATTTGTCATCATCCTTCTCAAATCTATCTGCGTCCCTATCACCTACGATGAAGTCTCTTCCGCCCTTTACTACCCAAAATTTTCTGTTTGGCAGATCATGATGTATCCTGATGATTGGCCAAGCAATCACATCTTGAATTCAATCCTGATTAAGTTTTCGTTTTCACTTTTTGGCAATTCACTTTTTGCAGAACGGCTGCCAAATGTGCTATCATTTCTACTTTATGCAGGTGCGGTTTGGAGTCTTGCAAAAAGATATTTTCAATCTTCGGTCTTTCTTTATTATGCTGTGTTTGTTTGTTTTCTCTGCAATCCTTTCTTGCTCGATTTCTTCGGGCTTGCCCGTGGATATGGGATGTCCAACGCCCTGATGTTGATGTCCGTCTATTTTTGCTTGCGATATGCTGAGGAGGGCACCGGAAAACCCTTCTGGCTTGCATGGGCATTTGCTTTGCTCGCTGCATATGCCAATTTCACGCTCCTGATTTTTTTCGTTTCGCTGGACGGAGTTCTCTTCCTGCTGATGGCCGCTAATTGGTTACAGAAAAAAGTTTCACTGTCACGCTTTCTCACTCGAATTTCCTTATTGATTCTCTCCAATCTTCTATTTGCTGCTGTGTGCTACAACCCCATTCACAAAATGCAGTCAACTAATCAATTTAGCTATTGGACTTCAAATGGATTTTTTAAGGACACACTCCTGAATTTAGTTGAGAACAGCCGTTACGGGGTCCGGTATTTCGGCATTCAATCAATTTGGTTCGCATGGATTATAAGTCTTCTTTTCACAGCAATGGCTGCACTTTGTATAATCAAAATTTTTAGAAGCCGATTGCAAGTATTCAGCAATCTTTTTGTGATTTCATTTTCACTCTTAGCACTCACAATTGCAACAAATCAATTGCAAACTATTCTACTTAAAACCCCCAACCTTACCGGCAGAACTGCTATAAGTTATTATCCGCTGTTCATTGCTGCCTTTCTTTTCATTCTCAGAGAAGGAAACACGCTATTTCCGCGCTTGGTGCACGGGTTCTCCATTTTACTCATTGTGCTGGGAATCACGCACGAAACCCTTGCACTCAACATGAAAATGGTAAGAGAATGGTGGTATGATCAAAACACATATGATGTGCTTAGTTATCTTAATGACTTTCGCTTGAAGAACCATGAACAGAAGGTTCAATTGAATACTTCCTGGTGGTTTAACCCTTCTTTCTCGTACTACATTCAGACCCGAAAATTAGACTGGCTTGCATTGACTCCATATCATAAGGATGTTGATACAACATCGAATACACAGTTCTATTACATCATGGGTGACGATTGGAGCCAGCTCCAAAATCACTATGACCCTGTTTTGAGATTTGACGGTGGTGCCCGAATGTTGATTTTGCACAAATGAGTTTATGCGTTCAGCTTATGCTCTATGCAGCGTGTTGAAAATTACAATGATTGCTGACGTGAAATTCTTCACTTTAGTCTTCAACAAAATGAGTCGCCCTTTTTAGTTGTTTAAAAAAGATGCAGATTAAACGGTATAATCTTTCGCTGTGCAGTTGGGTTCTTGGTGCAACCATTTTATGCCTGACTGTTTTCAATGAAGAAATGGCTCAACCGCGCAGTAATCCCTTCAGAGATGATGTTCAGTTTTACTATGCTTATCTTCCTGCTCTCTTCATTCATCACGATATTTATCTTCACTATGCTGAATCAGATTCATCCGTTCGTCAGTGGCAAGTTGATCCTCTGAAACTCCCAAACGGAAACAATCTCATCAAGATGACATGCGGAACTGCAGTCTACTATTTTCCATTTTTCATTCTTGCTCATGGTTATGCTTTGCTCACTGACGATGCAACAGGTTATTCCATGCCCTATGAAGTGTTGTTGATACTCGGTGGAGCATTCTATTCAATTTTCGCTTTATTCATTCTGCGAAAAATTCTGCTGCGATATTTTTCTGACGGAGTCACTGCCATCACAATTGCAAGTGTGATGCTGGGAACAAATCTTTTCTATTATTCAGCTTACGAAGGATTGATGAGCCACGTCTATGTTTTTTTCACTCTTGTAATGGTGATTTGGTTCACGATGAAATTTCATGACAAGCCAACAATTATAAATTCTATCGCACTCGGTTTTTTCTGCGGCATGTCGTTGTTGATACGACCCAATAACGGGCTGTTCATTGTTTTTCCTTTGTTGTATAATGTAACGTCTGTTAAGACGCTGCGAGCTAAATGGCAGCTCCTCCTAAGCAATTACAAAAGGATTTCAGCAGGAATGCTTGTGTTTCTGATTCCGTGTTCGCTTCAGCTTTGGTATTGGAAAATAATTACCGGTCACTGGATTTTCTATTCCTATCTGGGTGAACCATTTTATTTCAACGATCCGCAATTCCTCAATGGGCTTTTCAGTTACAGAAAGGGATGGCTTGTTTATACACCGATCATGATTTTTTCTATTGCAGGAATTTTCGTGAGTTATCGGAAGCTGAAATCCTTTTACATCCCCATGGTTGTGGTTCTTGCTTTGGAATCCTGCATCATTTTTAGCTGGTGGTGCTGGTGGTACGGGGGGAGTTTTGGCTTGAGAGCAATGATCGATTTGTATTCGTTGCTGGTGTTTCCGATGGCAACTTGCTACGAAAAACTTTTCATGAGAAATTGGACGCGATATTTTACAATCGCCTTTTCATCGTTGCTAATTGCTCTGAATTTGTTTCAAACGGCGCAATACCGGAATGGAATCATTCATTATGATAGCATGACAAAGGAAGCTTACTGGTATGTATTCCTCAAACCTTCATTGAATCCGGATGAAAGAAAAAAACTTGAAGACCTGATAGAATTCCCGCATTACGATTGGTGGAAAGACAGAGAGAAGTTCAAAGAGCAACTGAAAACTGAGCATTTATTGCCCTGAGCAGAGAAAATTCACTCATGCTTCTTCAGGTATTCCCTGAACCCGTCTTTCTCCAGCTCATTTGCTTTCTTATTCACCGACTCACTCAGTTTATTTTTGAAAGCAGATAATTTTTCAGAAAGCACTTTATCGCTCAATGCCAGCATTTGCACAGCAAGAAGTCCGGCGTTGCGAGCTCCGTCGATAGCCACTGTTGCCACAGGAATTCCCGGAGGCATCTGAACAGTGGAGTAAAGTGAATCCATTCCGCTCAGCGATTTTGCAAGAATGGGAACGCCAATTACAGGAAGAGTTGTGTGCGCAGCGACAACACCTGCGAGGTGAGCAGCTCCGCCGGCTCCTGCAATAATTACTTTGTATCCGTTCGATGCGGCTGATTTCGAAAAATTCATCGATCTCTCCGGTGTGCGGTGTGCACTCATAACCGTGATCATGTATGGCACATCAAATTCTTCGAGAGCCACAGCAGCTTCTTTCATAACTTTCAGATCGCTGTCAGAGCCCATCACGATCGCGACAAGAGGATTTTTATTATCAGCCATAAGATTTTATTGATTGAATGATTTAGCGCCGCAAAATACAAATTGCGGCGAAGTCAAATTTTCAATTTCCAATTGATCACGCTCACCAGATCTGTGTTCGGTCTTCCGGCTTAACATACATTTTATTACCGGGCTTCACATTAAATGTGCTGTACCATTCAGGAGTGTTGCTCAACGTCCCAAGCACGCGATATTTTCCGGGTGAATGCGGATTGGTCAGCAACTGCATCCGCAATGCATTGTCGCGTGAGCTTCCTCTCCAGATTTGCGCGTAATTGATAAAGAAACGCTGATCAGGAGTAAGCCCGTCGATCTTTTTTGCCTGCGGATTTTTCTTCTGATCAATTTCAAATGCGGTGTGCGCTATTGCCATTCCGCCCTGGTCAGCTATGTTTTCACCATTGGTGAGATCGCCGTTGATATGGATCGTATCGATGGGAACATAGCGTGAATAAAACTTTGAAACGCGCTGTGATTTCATTTCAAATTGAGCGCTGTCAGCAGGCGTCCACCAGTTGCTCAGATTTCCATCCTTATCATAGAGTCGTCCCTGATCATCGAAACCGTGAGTCATTTCATGTCCGATGCCTGCCCCTATACCTCCGTAATTCACAGCATCATCAGCATTGATACTAAAAAATGGAGGCTGCAAAATAGCTGCAGGAAAAGTGATATCGTTACGAGTTGGATTGTAATAAGCATTCACTGTCTGCGGAGGCGTTCCCCATTCATCGCGATCAACGGGTTTTCCGGCTTTGGCGATGTTGCGGTTGGCTTCAAATTCCAGACAACGAAAAACATTAAGCACGAACGGGCCGCGATCAATGGTGAGTGAAGAATAATCTTTCCACTTATCAGGGTAACCCACTTTCACTCTCATCGCGGCGAGTTTGTCTTTTGCTTTTGCTTTTGTTTCTGCACTCATCCAATCGAGCTGATCAATTCGTTGTGCAAAAGCAGCTTTCAAATTGTTGATGAGGTCAACCATTTTTTGTTTTGCCTCGGGCGTGAAATTTCGTTTCACGTATTCCTGACCAAGTGCTTCGTCAAGACAAGCATTCGCAACGCCGCTAACGCGCTTCCACCTTGGATCCATTTGTTGTATGCCGCGAAGCGCTTTTGAGTGATAATCGAAACTCGCTTTTTCGAAATCAGAATTTACTAAGTCAGCCGCATTGTCGAGAAAATGAAAACGTAAATAAGTTTTCCAATCGTTGAGGGAAACCGAATCGATGAGCGTGTTGATGCGCTGAAAAAACTTCGGCTGCGAGATGATCAAATCATTCATCGCCGGAAATCCCATCGAGGAGAAATATAAATTCCAGTTGATGGCCGGATAGCTTGAAGAGAGATCGGACGTTTTTACTTTGTTGTATGTTGCGTAAGGATCGCGTTGCTCCACCAGCGTCATTGACGATTGAGCTAACCGTGTTTCAATATTCATGATCGTGGAAGCTGCCGCTGTTGCATCAGCAGAATTGCTTCCTGAAAGGGTAAAAATTTTAGTGATGTAATCAGTGTAAGCTTTGCGGATATCTTTTGTTTTATCATCGGACCTGAAATAATAATCACGATCAGGCAAACCAATGCCTCCTTGAGTGATGGTGAGAATATTCATCAAACTGTTTTTCTGATCGGCATCTACTCCTTCATCAAACAATGACGTTACCGTGATTTTATGCATGGCGGCAATTACTTTAATGAGATCATCTTTTGACTGAATGCTATTGATGCGATCGAGATAAGGTTGAAGCGGGGCAATCCCATTTTTCTCTATGGAAACGCTATCCATTCCGGTGTACCAAAAGTCACCGACTTTTTGGGCCATCGATCCTTGCGGAGCATTAGCTTTCGCATCATCCTCCATGATTTCACGCAGTGATTTTTTCGTGTTATCCATAAGTATATTGAAAGCACCCCAACGGCTTTCTGTAGAAGGGATTGGATTCTCTTTGATCCATTTTGCATTTACGTAATCAAAAAAATCATCGCCCGGCTTGATTGACTTGTCGAGCAAATTCACATCGATCGGTTTTTCCGAAGAAGGTGAAGTGGTGACCGGAATGAAAGCTGAAAAAATTATGAGAGTGAACCCTAGTGCCGCAGAGAGTGAAAGCAATCGTTTTGTCATGGATTAATTATTGAGAGGCGCAAATGTAAGAGTGAAAGTGAAAGCGAAAAATGATCTGGACAAAGATTTCGGCAACCAGATTTTTCGGTTCGACCCACTGATTTATTCTGAGCGGTAAAGCAGCGCCACCGCAAATGCAGCGATTCCTTTTTCTTTCCCGATGAATCCCAATCGCTCATTCGTAGTTGCTTTCACTGAGATGTTGTCTTCGGAAATATTCATTATCTCAGCCAGCTTCGTTTTCATATCCGGAATGTGCGGGTTTACTTTCGGAGCTTCAAGAACAATGGTGGTGTCGATATTTCCGATGCTGAATTTTTTTTCCGCAACCTGTTCACAGACTTGTTTCAGTAATCCCGTGCTTGCAAAATTCTGGTATTGCGGATCAGTATTCGGAAAATAAAATCCGATGTCGCGCAATCCTGCTGCGCCAAGAAGCGCGTCGCAAATGGCATGAATCAAAACATCGGCATCGGAATGTCCTTGGGGCCCGCGCTCATGAGGAATTTCAATTCCGCCGAGCACAAACCGTCTTCCTTTTTTCAGGCGATGAATATCATAACCAAATCCAATGCGGAAATTATTTTGTGGCATAAATTAATTTTTCGGGGTTTTCAGTTCACAAAAATAAAGTTGCCGGAGAAGACTGGCGCTATCGCGCGATTTCCTCCGGCAACTTCTTTTTAAGATTCTGTCAGCCGATTAAAAAATTAGTCGTCACTGTTCTGATCATCTTGCGGAGCCTGCTTCTGCGAGATCTGTGCGAAATTGAAATGCAGTGTGAAACGTAATGTATTGTCAAGTGGATTTTTCTGACTGGATGTTGGAATCAGGTAAGAAAAATCGAGAGCGAAAACATTGTATTTAATTCCAAGACCAGCTGTGAGATATTGCCTGGCGCCCTTGTATTTGTTTTCATAGAAGTAGCCGCCGCGCACGGAGAATAAATCCTTGTACCAATATTCTGCGCCCGTCGAGATGGTGATCTCTCTCATTTCTTCTTTAAAGCCGCCCGGCGCATCGCCGAATGATTTGAACATCCCTTCCACTACACCTTCATTTTTGTAATCGCCGGCACTGTCCGGTGTGGGCACAAGCAACTTATTGAAATCAAGATCATAAGTGAGTTTGTTGTACTCATCAAACTTGAGTGTTAAACCACCGCCCAATCCGAGATTGGTGGGTAGAAAATCTTTGTTTTCTGCAGATTCGGTGTAAGTGATTTTGTTTCCGATGTTAGCTATGGTGGAAGCGATGTTGTATTCGCCTTTAATCTTACTGCCAAATTTTGCGGGGTGGTTGTAGGCAAAAGAGATATCCGCTTTCACGGCTTTTCCCGCTTTGATGGGCACGTTATTTACACTGTACCCTTGCGCGAGGTTTGAGTAAATGAAACCAAGATTGAGGCCTGTAGAAAAATGATTGGCCAGTTTTCTTCCGTAGCCGGCTTCAACGCAGTATTCACGGGGATTGAAATCACCTAGTGTATTTCCTGATGCATCTGTGAACGTGATACTTCCCAACGAAAAGTAACGCATGCCAAATGAAAGCGCTTGTGCATCATTAATCTTGTAGTAACCACCGAGTGAGGCGAGATAAATGTCATTTACCAATTCGCGGAGCCAAGGTGTATAGGTTACAGCCACACCCAATTGCTGCTGTGCGAATGCTAGCTTTGCTGTATTCCAGAAAACCGAGTTGGCATCAGCAGAGAGCGCGAGGCCCGCATCTCCCATAGCGCCTGACCGTGCATCAGGTGCAATGCGCAGAAAAGGAACAGCCGTATTGATCACGTTAGGCCGGTTATTGATGGAATCCACATTCGTTTGTGCCTTCAATACAGATACTGATATTAAGAGACATAGTGAAGCACCGCTCAGCCGGTAGAATACTGGAGAAAATCTCATGAGTTGATGGGTTGATTTTGAATTTTTAAAAAAAAACGATTTGCAAAAATATTTGTTTACTTAAGAATGACCAATTTCTGAAAGGTATCCGCATGTTGACCATTGTCAGCTTTAACTGTTAACTTATAAACGTAAACTCCCTTGCCAATGTTATCTCCGAAGTCATCTTTTCCATCCCAAAAAATTCCGTTCACCCGATAACCCCCTCCTCCGACTGTTAAACCGCATGACGTGCTTGCGAAATCGAAGGATTGCGGCATCACGGTTTGCTGAATGGTTTTGACCAGTTTTCCTGAAACGGTATAGATCTGAATGAGCACATTGAGGTTTTGTCCGGGCATGTTGTGCTCAAACATGAACTCGGTTCGTGTGGTGAACGGATTGGGATAATTCAACACGTGTGCTAAAGCCATCTGTGCTGATGATGACACAATGAAATCCGTGGCACCCTGTGAAGAATTATTATAAACGTCCCATGCTTTCACGTCAATATGATGAGCGCCTTCGCTCAAACTGCTTAACGGGTAACGTACTTCCCCTGAAGAATAGCTGTCGAGATCAGCGGTGTAAAAATTATTCATCACAATGGTATTCTTTGAATCGTTGTCGAGCACACCGGTAATGTCATGCCCGATTCCTGTTCCAACGGTGTTCACTCCGCTTGAGTCACTAATTTTTACAAGCACTGTCGGATTCGGATCTGTAATTCCTCCGTCAGCAAACTTATCGTCATTCATATACACTTTGATTGACGGACCCGTCAAGTCAATCTTTGCTGTGTCAGAAATGCCGCCGATTACTACATCATTTTTGTAACCATGAGCATCGATGAGTCCGTTGTCAGCGTAGTAACTGAGCTTTCCGAAACCGTATTGGTAGGAAATATCCTTTGGAACAATGAAGGAGAACGTGAAGACTCCGTTCTTCACGCTAGCCTTTCCATTATAGATCACATTTTTCTGCAGTACAAATTTTTTCTTTTGGCTGTCATAGTCGTTCGCTAAAGTTTGAAATGTATCGGGTTTGTCGAATACAGTAGGATAGAGAGTACCATTGAAAGTTGTCATCACATTTCCGTTCAAATCGTTTACTGTCCCGCCGATCGTAACTTTCTGAAGGGCCTTGAGTGTATCTGTTCCTAAATTCACATCTCGACCATTAATAGAAGTTGTGCTGACATTGTAAGTGGGATAATCGAGCGTGATTGCAGGATCTCCTATAAGCGTGAATTTTCTGTTGTTCACCGCATCTGCATTACTCGAGTTTTTTCCTCTACGGTAAACTTCGCCAAGCGGAGGTATTATGCCATCAAGGTCGGGTTGGAATACGGCTGTCATGAAGGCTGAATTCATGGCTTTGTTTGCCGATGAATAAACGAGTCGAACGGTTGTAACCAGCCCAATCGCACCACCATTGGCATTGAGCAATAGATATTCTCCTGCAGAAGGAATAGCAGGATTATCATATTGTGTGAATTCACACGTAGCTGTGACGTAGAGGATTTGCTTGTAAAGATTCGTGTAGTTCTGAATGTCAGTTATGCCAAGAACACGCTCATGCGCCCAACCGCCCACGCCGCCGTGACCGATATAATTCATTATAAGAGTTCCTGCGCAGACACGGTTGTTGATCGCCACATTTACATCAGGATAACGCTGACCTCCCGGAACGGTGATCTGTTGATAAGCATCAAGGTAAATTTTGTCCAGATTGTAAACCGGATGCGCCGCGATCACACTGCCATCGATGCTTTCTGCATCGTTGATGTGCGTGTTATTGTCTTCGTCGTCGGCGACAAACGTTATCCAGTTTCGCCAGTTGCCGAATGATTGGGGCGACGTGTAGATCTTTATTTTGTTCAGAACCGCTTCCGCATCTTCAACAGTATTTATAGTGAGTCGCCCGACAGCAATATCGACTTTCTCATTATTGTCAAGAAGATTGCCTCCTTCGTTATCATCGAGCAAACCGAAGAAATCATCAGAAACGTACGAATTAGTAGGGTCAAGCGAAATCGGGCTCTCGTAAGTCATAATAAGACTTTTGTTATTCGGAAGAATTCCCTTGTTGTCATACGAACCATCGCCAAACAGAAGAAGATATTTCGGCATCAAAAGAGAATCGCCATTGGCGCGCTTATAAAACATGCGAACAAAATCGCGGATGCCGCAAATGTCATCCTCGCCGGAAGAAAACTCATTGAAGATTTTTGCCTGATCCACGACAGTTACTTTCAGGTTGTCATGACTAGAATGATAGTCTGCAAATTCCTGCGCCTGCGGGAGAAGAAATGCAGGACTCACAATGATCATATCTGTTTCGGCAAGAGAATGCAAATCCTGATTGTCAATTTTTCCGACGGCATAAGGTGAATATCCTTCCGTATTGGTAAACATCACGTATTCGTGAAGCGCGTCACTATTTGCTGTAAACTGAAATTGATTGCCGCTGAAACTTCCCAATTGATTCAAGGGATTGATCGGATTTGTCACATCCCACACAGCTACAGAACTGTTGGCATTGCTGATGGTGAATTGCGAAATACTTCCCAATCCTTTCGATGCCACACTGCGGAAATTATTTTGTGATCCGATCCATGTCAGATTTCGCTGCGCATTCACTTCGATGTAATTCAACCAACCCTGCGCATCAGATTGTTCGCGGTTGAAGGTGACGTCAATATTAATTGTTGAAGCTGTCGCATTAAACTGTCCGGTTATGTGCAGGGGGTTGCCAAATGGACAAGTGAAATCACCACACACTTTCGAGATAGATCCGCTCGTGATGGTTTGTCCGCCGCTCGCGACATTTAACGTGTTAGTTCCGTAAAGGCTCTTTCCAACAAAATCAACAACCACTTTCACCGGTGAAGTAGTCACCAGGTTTGGAAAGTTGAAAGGAAATGTTTGAGTTGTTTGAAACTCGAAGGCCTCGCCGTACCAATTGCGCCCGCTGCTGAGAAAGTTCTCCAATTCTTCTTCATGAAATTGATAATCATCAAATGTGCTGATGAATTTATTCGGTTGCTCTTCAGTCGATGGAAGATCAGCAACTCGTTTTCCTGCTCCCAGATCGGTAGTAATAAAATAGTAGGTCGTGTCAGTATAGACATTTTTAATGTGATAAAAATGTTGGGCTGTTGAATCGTATTGCCAGCGATCAGGTCCCTGCGCATAAAACAAAATGTAATCGCCATCATCAAAGTGTCCATCCGCTTCGCCTGAAACTTCAATCGCATTTTCCTGCAGATCATCATAGCGGAAAGCCGAATTCGCTTCCGGCAGCATGCCTCCTCCGTTGCCGTAAATGCGAATGTTGCGCGGGTCAATCGAGGTTACATCAATACCGAGCTTCTGCAAAAAACTTTTGTCAATCTTGTGAATGCCGTCTTCCGTAACACCGATCTTATACCATGTACCCGTTGCGAGAACCGAATGTGCTGCATAATCATTTCCCCGCAGAGTTGCAACAGACGAAGGCGAAACAGTTATTTCATAGCGGAAGGAAATTAATTTCTCCGGAAGGCCGGTCATCGAATTTTTTCTGAAAGGAAGAATGGAAATCAATGCAACGGGTTTGCCACGGTCATAACCTTTTTCTGTAAGAACAACAGGATCGTTCTTGATCTTGTCACTCGCCACAGTTTCAATTCTGCCATGAGAAATGGTTGATGATTCATAACTTAAATCACTCAGCGTGACTGTAAAATTTCCATCGTACGGTAAACGGACATTCGTTTCATAGTAGGGAAGATAACCGAACTTGGATTCGCTGTATGCCGCGCCCTTAAAATAGAATACCTGATGATCGCGGTAGTCGGAAAACTGTTCTTTCACGAGTGAATCACTCCACGCCAATGTGATGAGATCAGATGTGATCTGTTGTGCAAAACCAAAATAGCATAAAGCGGAAAAACTGATCGAAAGAAAAAGTTTCCTCATTACTTTATAACTGTTAATGATTCCGAAAAAATGTATTCGCGAAAAAATTCCGTTCTTTAACGGTGATAATTTGAAAATATTTTTGCGTGTAGAAATAAAATTACAATAGCAATCGTTTTTTCGGTTAATGAAAGGTGTTGCAATAATACTGATATTTTTCGTGTGGCAAAATGCCATGGCGCAGGATCTTGAATTCAGTCAGTATTTCAATGCACCGACATATACGAATCCTGCATTCGCCGGCGTAGATGCAGGACCGCGATTCACTCTCAACTACCGAAATGAGTGGGGCGGATTGAATAACGCTTACATTTCCTATGCTGCATCATATGACCAGAATTTTTCAGCAATCGGCGGGGGTATTGGTGGTGTACTTTTATCCGATCGTCAGGCGGGTGGCTTGTATGTAACGAATAGTTTCACAGGAATGTATTCGTACCAAATCAATCTTAGCCGGCGCTACGTACTTAGAGTGGCAGCATCAGTTGGAATAATCCAGCATCGTATCAATACCGATCAATTAATTTTTGCCGAGAACATTAACCCGGCTGATGGTACGGTGATTTCCTCCGGCTCTTCTGACATGCCCGATCAGCCAACCAAAACATTTCCTGATTTCGGCGCAGGATTTCTTCTCTACACGCATAAATTTTTTTTTGGTGCCTCTGCAAATCATCTCACGTCACCAAATGAATCACTGATTTCTTCTCAGTTAAGCCCGTTGCCCATACGTTCATCAGCGAACCTCGGATGGGAATTTCATTCAGGTCAGCATCAACATACACCCGTGTATTTTTCTCCGAACTTCCTATTTGTTCAGCAAGCGAAGTTTAAACAACTTACTGGCGGAGCAATTCTCGGAGTCGGCGTAGTGTATGGCGGTTTGTATTATCGAACTACGTTTACGAACGGGGATGCTGTTATCCTTCAGGCGGGTTTAAAGAAAGGAGTTTTTAAAATGGGATATAGCTACGATGCAACTGTTTCAGCATTGAAAGGAAAAGCAGGAGGAACTCATGAGTTGGCCCTTGTACTTAATTTCCATGACTCAGAGAAGATACAAAAGAGGGAAAGAAGCAAAACATATTCGAAATGCCCTGATGTTTTTTGAGACTGCACGCTAACAACTTTTTCAAAATAATTGCGTTACATTTGCGTTGATCTCTTTTCAAAATCATTTTTGGTTATGCTGAAGACGTCTGTAATCAAAATCGCATGGTTAATCGTGGCAGGATCGGTCATGGTAACCATGAGTTCATGTCTTTTCAAGAAAGACAAATCTCTCTCCACTGGTTGGAACTATAACGATTCCAAGTGGGGCGGTTTTGAAGTCCATGATTATGCGGGTCAGGAAACAGGTCCTAACCTCGTGCTTATTCAGGGTGGATCCTACGTTGAAGGAAACACAGAACAAAATGTAACTTATGACTACGACAACGTTCCGCGCAAAGTGACGGTGGCATCATTCTACATGGATCAAACTGAAGTTTCAAACGTGCAGTACCGAGAATACATTTACTGGCTCACGCGCGTCTTTGGCGCTGACTTTCCTGAGGTGGTTCGCAAGGCATTACCGGATACGCTCTGCTGGCGCGATGAACTGGCATATAACGAACCGTATGTTGAATATTATTTCCGTCATCCGGCTTATAACAATTATCCGGTCGTTGGCGTGAGTTGGGTGCAGGCAACACAATATGCTTCATGGCGCTCTGACCGTGTTAATGAAATGATCCTCATTCGTGAGGGCATAATGGAAAAGAACAACAGCCAAACTGATGAAGATAATTTTGATACGCGTTCATATCTGGTTGGTCAATATGAAGGTGCGGTGAAAAAGAATTTGAAGGATTATTCACCGAACGGAACGGGTGAACGGAAAGTGAAAATGGAAGATGGAATTTTCCTTCCTGAATATCGCCTTCCTACGGAAGCAGAATGGGAATTTGCAGCACTTGCTTTGATCGGCAATGATCCTTATAAAGATGAAGAGATGTATACTGATCGACGTTATTATCCCTGGAACTTCGACAAAATGCGTGATCCGCGGCATGGCGATTGGCAAGGCGCATTCCTTGCAAATTTCAAGCGCGGCAATGGTGATATGATGGGAGTGGCTGGCGGACTGAATGATGCGGCGGACATTCCAGCGCCTGTATTTTCATATCTCCCGAATGATTACGGCTTATACAACATGGCCGGCAATGTGAGTGAATGGGTGATGGATGTTTATCGTCCCATGACTCCATATGATGCAGATGACTTCAATCCTTATCGTGGTAATGTGTTCATGAAAGACAGTTTGGATGAAGAAGGATATCATGTCGATAAAGATTCTCTCGGTCGCGTAATTCAGGTTCCCGTTACTGTTGCTGAGAATGCAAACCGTTTAAACTACAGACGAAGCGATGTAATTAACTTCGAAGATGGTGACTCTTCTTCATGGACAAACTATAATTACGGAATTTACAGTTTGATCAATGACAAAGCGCGCGTTTATAAGGGAGGATCGTGGGCTGATCGTGCATACTATCTTACACCCGGTTCACGCCGATTCCTCGACGAAAATCAAAGCACTGCTACCATCGGTTTCCGATGTGCAATGGCGAGACTTGGTAGTCCGCTTGGAAATAAAGAGCAGGCCGGAAATTTCCCTCCGAAGAAAACTCCCGAGTATAAGAGAAAGAAGCCGTAAACACTTTTAACTTGGCAAATTATGAAGCCCGTTCAATAGTTGAACGGGCTTCATTCATTTTATATGAATGGAAAACTCATCTCGTGAGATAAGTTTTTCTGATAACTAATCTTCCCAGATAGGACAATGCTCCAGATGAATTTCCTGCTTGAAAAAAATCTTTGTTGTTTGCTCAAATGATTCAGTGAAGTCAGAAACATAAAAATGGTGTGGATGGCGGCGGTGGTCGTTCAGGAGATTCTTTAGCGTAAGCACACCAATAAGATTCTCAGTAACTGCATCTGTTGAATCAAAAATTTTGACACGCTGATTGAAAAAAGAATCAACTTCTTTTTTGATGAGCGGATAATGTGTGCATGCAAGAATCATGGCCTGAATGTCACTGAAATCAGGGTAACCAAGATAAGAATTGATGACAGCCTGCGAAACACTGTTATTGTAAAATCCTGCCTCAATCATGGAGGCAAGCAGTGCCGTTGCCAGAGACACTACCTCAATATCAGGTCGCAAAGATTTCAGCTTGTGATCATACACTTGAGATTTAATAGTTCCTTTGGTGCCGATGATTCCAATCTTGTGAAAAGAACTATCAGCCGCAACTGCATTCACCACCGGATCAATCACATTGAGCACAGGCACTTTTCCTGCAACATGCTTTTTCACTTCATCGAATGCAGCAGACGAAGCCGTGTTGCATGCAATCAAAATGAGTTTGCAATTTTTTTGAAGAAGGAAATCTGAAATCCGAATTGAATAATGCTGAACGGCTTCAACCGATTTATCTCCATAGGGAAGATGCGCGGTGTCGCCGAAGTAAATTATTTCTTCATTCGGCAAGGCCTCAGAAACAGCATTGGCGACTGTTAAGCCGCCAATGCCACTATCGAAAATTCCTATGGGGTTTTTATTTGACGTATGAGTTATTGATGTAAGCTGCAGGATAAAAACTACAACCCAATACTACTTCAGGCCCAGCTTCTTCTTTACAAGTGTCATCAGGTCATCAGAATCCTGCGCATAGATCACAGCTCCGGCGCTCGTGTCAAATACGTAAGCGTAGTTATTTTCTTTAGCTACTTCCTTAATGGCATCTTCAGCTTTCTTTAAAATGGGTGAATACAATTCTTCTTTTTTAGACTGAAATTTATCCTGGGCGCCTGATTGAAATGTTTGAATTCGCTGCTGAAGATCCTGAATCTCCTGCTGCTTGACGTCTTTCACAGCATCAGGCATAGTGGATTCATTCTTCTGGTAGTCGGCTACCTTCGTCTGATATTCATTGAGCATCGTTTGATTTTGATCTTCCAGTTGTTTTTGATAAAGCTGTAGTGTAGAATCGGCGACTTTGATTTCAGGCATCAGCTGTAAAAGGTCGGCAGAATTAATGTGCCCCAATTTACTTGACTGTGCAAATGAAGTTGTAGCCATACACAGCATGAGTGCTAAGGCCAATTGAGAAAATAATTTCATTGATGAGAAAAGTTTAGATGATTGAAACGGGTTTATGCTGTTCAGCATTTGTTTTCTTTCTTATGTAAATGAAGTGATCACTGCTTCTAAGCGGGTCGCAAAAGTATTCAATTTTCACACTGATTGATTAGGCCAGGGATTATTTCGGCGGCTGGTGCTGTTGCTGTGTTTTGCCGGGTTGTTGTTTGTTGTCCTGCGTTTTGTTTGCACCGGATTGCTCACCTTGCGTTTTATCCTGCTGCGTTTTATCCTTGTTCTCAGAAGTGGACGAGACATTTGCTTTAGGATTTATTCCCATTGATTGCAACACTTGATCGCTGATGTTGAGTTTTGTATTGGCAAAGAGAACAACGGAACCGCTTGATTTATCCAGAACAAAATCATATGATTTTGTATTAGCGATTTTTTGAATGGCGTCGTATACCCGGTCCTGAATCGGTTGAATGAGTTCCTGCCTTTTCTGAAATAAGTCTCCCTGATAACCGAAGCGTTGCTTCTGCAAATCTTTCGCGTCTTTTTCTTTGTCTTCAATTTCTTTCTGGCGCTGCTGTTTCATATCGTCAGTCAATAAAACCTGTTCGGCCTGATATTGCTTGTAGAGTTTGTCGATATCAGCATATTTTGCGTCAATTTCTTTTTGCCAGGCAGCAGCCAGATCGTCAAGATTTTTTTGCGCATCGTTGTATTCAGGAATGTTCTTCAAAACATAATCAACATCTACATAGGCTACCTTCTGCGAGCGGGCAAAAGATGCGGTCAAAAGCAACGCTGCTATAACAAGTGTCTTTTTCATTCTTCTGGATCAAATTAATTTTTAGATGAAGAGAAATTCTATGCCATTATTTTTATTGAGGTTCAAACCCAAGTACTATGCTGAACCGCCCTGAGGTGAAAAAGCTATTGAAGCTGTGCACGTTTTTGGTAGGATCGTCAAACGGCCAACCATAATCGAATCCGACAATACCAAAAATCGGCAGATAAACGCGCAAGCCCACGCCGACTGCTCTTTTGAGATTGAACGGATCATAATTGTCGAAGGAATACCATGCATTTCCTGCTTCAGCCCATAAAGTTCCGTAAATAAATGCACTTGGATTCGTTGAGAAGGGGTAACGCAACTCTGCAGAAAATTTGTTGAAGATTGGCGCAGGATTTCCCGGCAATGTGTACACATCATAACCGCGCTGTGAAATAAAATCAATTCCGTACAAAGAATAGTTTTGCGACAGTCCGTCTCCACCAACCTGGAATCGCTCAAATGGCGGGAGCCCAATTTCCGGATTGTAATAGCCAAGGTAGCCGCCTTTTGCCGAAAGTTTCAGCACGAGCTTACCCGTAACATTAGCATACCATTCAGCCAGAAACCGTTCTTTATGGAATTCCACGAGCTTATATTTTTCTGAAGCAGGGAGTGTTGAATAATCTTTGTTGCTGAATAGAGAATAGGGCGGCGTGACAGCAAGACTCACCGAAAAGTTCGAGCCCCATTTTGGAAAAAGGAAATCGGGACCTTCACTGTTACGTCCGAAAGTTTCTTTCAAACTTATGCTAAGAGCATTCCCGTTGCTGATGAAAAAGTTGGTGACGTAATTGTGAAGATTATAGTTAGTCACATCTACTTCGGAAAGCAGTGTGAAGAAATCATCCGGCCATTTTAGTTGCTTGCCAATACCAACTGATCCTCCTATAGTAGCTAGTCTCCCATAATTGATATCAGTGGGAGTAAGTCCGTTAGTGTATCTCGAAAAGTAGGTACCGATATTAAGTGAATTCGGTTTTTTTCCGCCGAGCCATGGCTCAGTGAATGAAATATTGAATGACTGATAAGCTTTGCCGGTTGATTGAAAGCGGATCGAGAATGTTTGTCCATCGCCCGAGGGAAGTGGTGTCCAGCTTTCTCTGTCGCCGATTCCTTTAATAGAAAAGTTATTGAAGGTTACGCCAAGCGAGCCGATCACACCGGTTCCTTTTCCGCCCCACCCGGCAGAAAGTTCAACTTGATCGGAAGGTTTTTCTGAAACCACATACGTGAGATCGACAGTTCCATTCTCAGGGTGCGGATCGGTTCGGATGTCCATTTTCTCGGGATCGAAAAATCCGAGAGTTGAAATTTCACGCTGCGTGCGAATGACATCGGCGCGACTGAATTTACTTCCCGGCAAAGTTCTGATCACCCGTCGAATAACGTGTTCGTGTGTTTTCGTGTTGCCTTCAATGGTAACACGATTAATTATTGCTTGCGGTCCTTCATGCACGCGCATTTCAAGATCGATGGAATCATTCGCCACAGAAACTTCCACCGGTATTACTCCGAAAAACAAATAACCGTCATCCATGTATAATGAACCTACGTCGTCACCTTTCGGATCGCCGCTTAGTCGCTTTTGAAGGAACGATTCATCATACACATCACCTTTTTTAATACGCAGCACGGAATCAAGCTGCGCCTCTGTGTACTTTGTATTACCAACCCAGTTAATGTTTCTGAAATAATATTTATTTCCTTCAGCGAGATTGATGATGATGTGCAGATTGCCGACATCGTTGTGAAAAACGGTATCTGAAAGTATGCGCGCATCACGATAACCATGTGAGGAATAATAATCAAGAATTTTTGTTTTGTCTGCTTCGTATTCTTTCGGCTTGAAGCGCGAAATGGTGAAAATCGACCATGGCGTTTTTGTGTTTTCTTTCGTTTTCTTCATTAAGCTGTGAAGCTTGCTCGTACTCACCTGTGTGTTACCCGTGAAATCAATGTTGTCAATCTTCACTCTGTTTCCGCGATCGACAAGGATGTAATAGAGCATGCTGTTCTGCTGCGTGGAGTCGGGCACTTCATGAATGGAGACTTTGCAATTTTGATATCCTTTATCAGCGAAGAATGTTTTTACCGTCGAGATGGTGTTAATCTTCACGTTATCTGTAAGCACCTTACCCCGGTTGAGGTTGATTTTTTTCCTGAGATCGTCTTCTTCGCCTTTCTTGGTTCCTTTGAAAGTGAAACCCGAAAGCCGCGGGCGCTCTTCGAGAACGTAATTTAAATAAGCATTATCGCCTTCAGTATGATCAACATAAATTTTTACGTTGGCGAAAAGCTGCTGCTTCCAGAGATTTTTTACTGCTTTTGAAATTTCCTGGCTCGGAATATCAATGCGGTCTCCAATTCGAATTCCTGCCAAAGCGATGAGAATGTCTTTATCAAGGTACTGTGTTCCGGTGACGGTGATTCCCGCAATGGTATATTCTTTTGGATTCGCATAATTTACCACTGACGAATCATAAGCAGGCACTTCATTCTGTGCCGAAACATTTTTCAGCAGAAGAAGCAAAAGTGAAAAGCAAATGAGGATTCCGTTCTTCATGTTACTTTCAACTGTTCGCTGGTTTTACCGAACCGTCGTTCGCGTTTTTGATATTCGATGATGGCTTCGTACAAATCATCTTTTGAAAAATCGGGCCAGAGCACCGGCGTAAAATATAACTCTGCATAGGCGAGTTGCCACAGCAAATAGTTACTCAGGCGTTGTTCACCGCTGGTGCGAATCATAAGTTCGGGATCAGGATATTCATGCGTTTCGAGATAACTCCTCAATGTTTCTTCACTGATGGATGAGGGAATGAGCGTTCCAAGTTTAACATCGCGGGTCATTTTTTTAATTGCTTCGGTGATTTCCCAGCGTGAGCTGTAGTTGAGCGCAATGATTAACGTTAGACCTGTGTTGTTTCGTGTGCGTTGCATCGCTTCAGTGAGTTCTCGCAAGCATTTTTCAGGAAGCTGATTGATGTCGCCGATGGACCGGAGCCGAATATTGTTTTTCATCAATGTCTGAAGCTCGCCATGAATCGTTTCCACCATCAGCTCCATCAGGGCATCGATCTCTTCTTTTGGCCGCGCCCAATTCTCTGTGCTGAATGCATAGAGTGTGAGAAAAGAAATTCCGAGCTCAGCGCAACCTTCGGTAGCTGCACGCACTGCATCCACGGCATTGCGATGGCCGAAGATTCGCTCTTCACCCTGCCGCCGCGCCCATCTTCCGTTTCCATCCATGATAATGGCGATATGATGCGGCAATCTTGATTTGTCTATGAGGTCCTGGACAGGCATTTTAATGTCGAGCAAAGTAAAGGTAAAGTTAGGAGTTGGTAGTTGTCAGTTGTTAGTGCTGATATGGGCACTTATAATTCTTGATTGTGTAGATGAAGCCGAGTCCAAAAAATAAATAATCATCGCTCTTGGAATTATCGCCGCGCATTTTGCCCGGCTCACCTACCGGTTCGCCTGTGACAGTGACGGAGGGATCAGCGAGGAATGCAACTTCGGGTCCGCCTTCATGAAGAAGGACGATGGGATCGGCGTAAACGCCACTTACATCATCCAAATAATCGGTGTATGTTTTTCGAATGCCGGCTTCAGCCTGCATGCCGAGCTTTTTAGTGACTCTCCATTTCATTCCTCCGCCGAGAAGCCATGCTGAACTGGTGCGCTTGTATTTTTTCAGATCCGGATATTCAGGATAGCCCTGCCCTTCAGTGCCGAGTGGCTGCAATTCAACCATCTCTCCGTTGTATTTCGCTTTGGGATTGAAATGAAAAACACCGAAGCCGAGAAATATGTACGGCGAGTAGCTGTGCTTTTCCTGATATGGATTTGAGTAGGTGTTGTCGTATGGAAGGAAATTGAATTCGAACTGGCCGCTTACTTCATAGATCATGGAAGAGAAGCCGAGATTGCGCGTGCGCTCATAATACACATGCGAATACTGATCATCAGCCCATACGTGGCCGCCATCGAGATTGAAGCGCAGTGAAATGCGGTTGTCGAAATTATAACGGGTGAAAAAACCGGCGGCTGGATTTACAAAACGAAGACTTGTGTGTGTATTGAGATCGCCGAAATAATCTGCACCTCCGAGCCATGCACCCAGGTCACACCTTTGTGCAGAAGCACTAAGTGCAGCAACGGAAAGAAAACAACACAGAAGTATTCGCGATTTCAAGTGAAGTTATGTTGATGAATGGTTGGTTTCAATTAACGCTTTGATGCATGCTGTAGTATCATGAACAAAGGTAGGGAGAAGTTGGGGGTTTGATGGATTGGGTTATGGACATAAAAAAGTACTGACTGTAGTGTGCCCCTTTCTTTAAAATCATTTTGATGTGATGTTAAGTGTGAAGTTATCGTGTTTTGTTTTTTCTCCTAAACGCCCATTTTATTTTTTCTGTTCTTGTGTTGCCTGATCGTAAGCGCAATGCAGCGTGAGAAATCCTAAACCCTGATGCAAACGTTCATAATTATAGAAGTCGAAGTATTCGGCTAATACAACCCATAGTGAATCGCCATCTCCAAAGCAGTTCAGGTAAGTGCATTCTTGTTTGACGTTTCGCCGGAGTTGTTCGATAAACGCATTGTCGGTGGCTCTGCCTCTTCCTCTTCCTCTTCCATCCATGCTCATCTGCATGTGCGGGCGATGATCTCAGGTGCTGGTGAAGTACGCGGAAGTGAATTGCCTTTGCAGATCGGTGTTGAAGATTTGTGGCGTTCCGTATCATTTGCCAAATTCAAATGAAAAAGCAGAGATAGTTATTTCAGATCAGCTTGGAGCAGAATTCAACCGCTTTGAAGTAAATGATCGCGGATATAGTCAATTGAGTGAATGAAGTTCACAACTTGAAGATGGAGTTTATCACTATTCGCTAATCGCAGATGGTAAATTAATTGACACTATACGGATGGTAAGGCAACATTAATACAAATAGTACCCAACTATTTTTCTGTAAGGAAATGAAGACCGTTTTTCATTTCCTCACATCCGCGCCCCACATCAATTTTCTACGGAGTGTTTCGAGGAAGTGATGATCGCTGAGGCGGAGGAGTGCGAGCGTGAGCGAACTTTTTTTGACAGCGATCTGGTAGGAAGTATCGACTGACTGCGTGCGGCTGTCGAGCGTGCAGAAGAATTGTTCCTGCCGCCCTTCAATTTCAAATGAGATGACGCTGGAATCAGAAACGACGATGGGGCGCACGTTGAGGTTGTGCGGCGCAATGGGTGTGATCACAAAATTTTCTGACGTAGGCATCACTATCGGTCCGCCACAGCTCAATGAATAACCTGTGGAGCCGGTGGGAGTGGCCACAATCAATCCATCAGCAAAATAAGAGTTGAGGAATTCGCCGTTGATATAAGTGTGAATGACGATCATGGCCGATGTGTCCTTCTTGTGAATGGTGGCATCATTGAGTGCGTAATTCACTTCGCCAAAGAGTGGTTTGTTGGATTCGAGCTCGATGAGCGTTCGCTTGTCGAGAACATACGTGCCGCCTTCAATAGCTTCGATGGCACTTTCAATTTCATCCTTGCCGATGTTGGCGAGAAAACCAAGCCGGCCAATGTTGATGCCGACGACGGGAATATTTCTGTCGCGCACAAAGGTGAGCGTGTCGAGCAGCGTGCCGTCGCCGCCGAGTGAAAACATAAAATCAATTTTGCCCGCGATTTCTTCATGCGTGGAAAAGGTGGCGATGCCTGAAGGTGTTTTGATATTTTTCCAAATGGATTCAAAAAAATCTTTGTAGATGTAAACACCGATTTTTTTCTGGGAGAGCAGATCGAGAATTTTCTGGAGCACAGGAATGTGATCGGGACGGATGCTGCGGCAATAGAGAGCGATAGTCATTGAAGATTTCGAATGTAATGATGAATTCTTGAAAGTTGGTAGCCGATCGACGATTCTTGTGTTTTCATCAATAAAATTTACCTTGCAAAAGTAGAGGTGAATTCGGCGATTTGATAATTTAAGGTTTTAGTATGAAGGAGATCACTCAAACAATTTCGTTCACTGAATTGAATGATCAAGGCGAATTGCCTGCGAAATTTCAACTGCTTCTGTCGAAAGCGAAGCAAGCGATTGATCATGCGTATGCGCCATATTCAAGATTCAAAGTAGGAGCCGCGGTTTTGTTGGCAAATGATGAAATAATTACAGGGAGCAATCAGGAGAATGCGTCATCTCCGGTTGGAATTTGCGCAGAACGCGTGGCGCTTGCAGCAGCTTCGTCGCGCTATCCTTATGTTGCTATTATTGCATTAGCTGTGACTGCAAAAACGAATGAGCATCCGGTTTTGGAACCCGTGTCACCCTGCGGAATTTGCCGCCAGTCTATTCTCGAATATGAGCAGCGATTCAAAAATGACATTGAAATTATTTTGCAGGGTGAGGCGGGAAAAATTTTCCTCATCTCATCGGTGAAGCATTTGCTGCCGCTTCACTTCAGTCGCGACAATTTAGTGCGATAATTTTTGAGTCTATCTCTGCAACAGCGATGAACTTGCATAATCGAAGACGATGTTCATCTTGTTAAGTACATCAGCACCCATGGATATCGGACGCGTGGCATCTGCGGCAGTATTGATAGGAACATTTTTCAATGACCGATCTCCCACTTTCACAATGTCTGCCTTTGTCATGCTGCTAAGCTGCGAATCTCCTTCTTGTGTGATTGAAATTCCGGTGATAGCCGGACTGTAAAGACAGGTCACTTCTTTTCCATTGATAATGGCTCCAAACTCATAGCCGGCAGAATCTTTTTGCACAGTAATGGGTGGTCCGGGCAATTGCTTGTACTGACTCTTTATGGCTTTCACCGTTTCATTCATATCGCTCACGCTTGGATCGTTAGGATCTACAAGAGCCAGTGCTTTGTTGAAGTAATATAAGCTTGCTCCATAGCAACGATTGAAACCGTTGTAATTTCCGAGATACTGGTAGGCTTCTGCAAGCTCCTTTCTAAGAGTGGATGAATCGTTATGCGCTTTGTCGATGAACATTTGATAGAAAGGAAATGCTTTGCTGTGAGCAGTGTCGACTGAATCAAGATGGAGGTAACACCTCGCTCGGAATAAATAGCTGATCGGCCAATCCGGTGAAATCTGACTCAGTTTCATGAAGACAGTATCGGTGCTTCCGAACCTGTGACCAAAGTAATACGCTTTGCCCGCCATGAAATAAGTGCCGGCCACATCTTTAAGTGCAGCATTCTTCGGCATCTCCTTAATCTTTCTTGCGTAAATGTCGCCTGCTTCTGCGTATCGCTTTTGCTTGTAGAGATATGTAGCGACTGTGTCTTCTAAATAATATCTGGTTGAATCGATTGAAATGGATTTAGCCACGTCGTTGAATCCATCGGCCTCATCACCTGTTTTCAATTCAAGTTTACCAAGATATTCATAGTCGGAAGAAATAACTTTTGCCGGATCTGATTTGACGAAAAAAGCACGCATGTTCTTTAATCCTTCTTCATAATTACCGACTTCATAATTGGCATAACCAAGCATCCGGTACATCACAGGAACATCCATTCTTTGTTTCTGACCATTAAGAATGTTAAGAGCATCCTGATATTTTTTAGTAAGGAAAAGAAATTGCGCATACCGGAATTGAGTGTTGTCGTCCTGATCGGCCATGCTCAGGTACTTCTGATATGTCTCAGTAGCTTTAGCTTCCTGCCCCACAGCGTGATAGAATTCTGCGAGCTCGCGATAGGCCGGTGGATAATTGGGATCAACTTCAAGTGCCTTATCAAAACTTTGCTTCGAAAATTCTCCGCGTTGTGCATTACGCCAGATTACTCCGATGCGCGTGTACGCCTTAGCCATATTCGGATCAAGGTCGGTCGCTCGCTCATAAGCATTCACGGCATCTCCACTCTTGTCCAATCCTTCGTAAGCGTTTCCCAGTTCCCAATAGACTTCAGCATTTTTATTGGTGTACTCAATGGCTTTGTTGAGGAGATTAATTGACATATTGTAATCCGGATGCTGGGAATTGGTGTAAGCATCAGCCATCATTAAATAAAGGCTGATATCTTTTTGATTCGTGAGTGATTTGGCTTTATCGAAATATTGCTGTGCCTGCTGAGCATTGTTTTGTTCAAGATATGTTCGGCCTAAACCAATGTAATTTGATATAGACTTGGGATCGGCCTCTGTGCCGGCATTGAAAATAATTCGTGCTGAATCAATTTTACCCATGTTACAATCGGCCACGCCGAGGTAATAATAGTTCATGGCATCGGAAGCAGAATTTTTGATGAGCTGAGTAAAAATTCTTCGTGCCGTTGCAAAATTCTCGTACTCGACGGCCTTCATTCCGTCAGCCTGTGTTTGTGCTTGTGCGACAAATGCTGCGATCAGAATTAAACCCGGCAATAAAATGCATCGTTTCATGGTGTTCAATTAATACCTTTTCGGTGCGATAAAATTAAAATTGATTTTTTAACTCTATTACTCTTAATGGTTGTTTAGCCGCTACCAGGCCAAAATGATGAATGATCAATTGACCTTGTTCGCTCATCACATAATTTGCAAAGCCCGTACCGAGACCCATATGCCCTTCGCTGAGCAGGATATACAGATTGCGCAGGAAGGGATACTTTCCGTAGAGCATGTTGTAGCGGGTAGGAAGAAAAAATTCAGGATGATTAAGTGAATCCTTTTGTGAAACGGATGCAACCCGGATGCGCTGCAAGAAAAGCTGCGATGAATCATCATCAGTTTCGCTGATGCGGCTTACATCAATTACGCCAATCGCCCGCGGATTTTGTTCAACGTAGTTGATTACCATAGATTCAGAATCCACGGCATAAGCGCGTGATGAAAGTTTACCGCCATTCATTACATCATTCTCGAGATAGCGAATCGTGCTTGATCTGCGATTGTCAAATACAATCAGAATACTGTCGGCTGAAGCATTCGAACTTATTTCATTCCATCGTGAAATTTTTCCGGTAAGGATGTCAACGATCTGACTGTACAGGAACAATGAATCCTGATTTGATTTGTTCACGACGAAAGCAAGTGCGTCCGTCCCGATTTTTATTTGCTGAAATGGAATTTGAGCCTGCTGAAAAATACTCTGCTCATCAGCCGACATCTCTCTTGGTATAATGACCAATGGAACCTTTTTGCCCGTGAAATCACTGATCACATCCTGCTCGGGCTGATAATGTGTATGAATTCTTGCATCCGGATAAGTGAGGTGAAATGTATTGAGCTCTTCTTCAATCAGTGGCTTGAATGAAGCATCGACGGAGATTGAAATTTCTCCGGATTCCGGCGTATCGATTGTTTTTTCATTCTTCACGGATTTGTTCGTGCAGCTAACGAAAGAAACGAAGGCAAGAAGGAGAGAAAAAAGAATCGGTCTCAATTTCATAAAAGCAAATTCTCACCGGCGATCCTGAATGTAGTTTCTGTAAACGAAGTAGGCGCGGTATGCTGCATAAAGAACGAACACGCCCCCCAGAATTTCTTTAGCCGCACCTTTTACAACAGGAATATAATCTGTGAAAAGAAAAACAATTCCTGCTGCGAGATAAATCAAAACCATAAAAAGGTGGAAGGCAATCCAAGCCTGTTTCAAAAGAAAACTTTTTCGAAATGTTACTCAGTGCCGAGTTTGAAAGTAACCGGCAGCTTGAAATAAACTTTCACAGGATTGCCGTTTTGCTTGCCGGGTTTCCACGGCGGCATCATCTTTACTACCCTGATAGCTTCATCAGCGCATCCGCCACCAATGTCACGCAGCACCTGGATGTCAGAAATATTTCCTGATTCATCTACTACGAATTGCAATACAACACGGCCTTCAATACCATTCTCACGAGCTGCGGGAGGATAGCGTAAATTCTTTTGAAGGAATTTCATCAACTCGGTTTGTCCGCCGGGAAAATCAGGCATCTGTTCAACGTAAGTAAAAATTTGCGGCTTGGGTTCTTCAACAACTTGCTGTTGCTGATTAGCATTGAAATCGTATTGCACATTTGCATCAGTCACAGGAGCTGGCTCTGCCTCTTTAATTTCTTCAACAGGCGGCGGAACATCTTCGGGTTTTACTTCTTCATCAGGCTTAATCACGGGTGGAGTGAACTTCACCGTTTTTGGCGGCGGTGGAGGAAGATCAGGAGGTGGTGGCGGCGGCGTGTTCTTATCAATAGGCGGGGGTTCTGATAATTCAGTCACTTTAATAATCTTGACAGGGTTGGCCTTTGGAGCCGGCCTCAGAATTTCCAGGATGTAAGGCATCGAAAAGCCGAGAACATAAATGGCTAATGCAATCAGCAACGCAAGCAAAACATGGCGTTGATATTTTTTTCTCAAGTCATAGGCGCCATAACTCTTATTCCGGTTTTCAAAAACCAGATCATCAAAATCAGCATTTAATATTTGTTGCGGATCCATTTTTCTTTCTTTTATTCTGGATGCAAATTCACTTCATTTTCCACACGCGCTATACAAAATTATTAAACAATATAATCTCTCTCTACGTTCACCTATTTTGGAATCATGGCCAATTCATCAGTCGTCACATCAACTATTGCATATGACTTGATATTCGTGATTTTCATTTCATCAAGCATATCAACCAGGTTTTCGTATTTGGAATCGTTGGTCGGTTTGATCAGTACGATTACTCCCTTCTTATCCCAGCCGTTGGCAGCTTCGAGGCCAAGCACATAATTATTATGTGCAATAAGTGTATCCCGGATCTTTTTGTAATCGGTGGACTGAATTTGCGGATTCTCAATTCCGTAGTAATAATAAACCTTGTCATTACCGCCGAGCAAAATCGTCATTGCTTCAGATGCTCTGATCTTGGACATTTCTGAAGTGTCCTTAACATCTTTGTCAGGCATCACCACTTGCATGGCTTTTGGCTTCGTCATGGTAGTGGTGAGAATGAAAAAGGTAACGAGCAAGAATCCAAGATCTACCATCGGCGTCATGTCAATGCGTGTTGACATTTTCTTGGCTCTTACGTGTCCTCTCTTTTTCCCACGGTGGCTTTGTACATCACCGCCTTCTTGCAGTTCAGCCATGGCTTATCGTTATTGAAGTTGCTTGGTTGTGGGTGCCGCTTCTTCTGAAGTGATCAACCCGAATTTATTGACTTTGTTATCCTGCAATGTTTTGAAAACATTTTTCACAGCCGGATAATTAGAAAGCTTATCTCCTTTAATCAGAATCACAGGATTGTTGCCTGCAATACGTGCATTGATGAGCCAAATCCCCAGTTCATTTGACATGTTCTTGGTTGAATCTACAGGAATACCGGGCTGCTGAACTTTTCTGCGGTCTTCAGGGGAAAGATCAAGATAACCTTTCAGCGAACTCATAGGAATTCCAATGCTGCTTCCTGTGGCGAATGCGTTCAGCTCGTCCTCTGAAAATGAAATTCCGTACGTATCGCCCATCCGCTGCAGAAGATCTCTTCTGAAATTCTGATTGTCTAGATCAAAAAAGACTCTGCTGTCCGGTGCAATAGTGATCGTCACCTTTCCATGTTCAGGCGGAGTGGATGTCCAGGTGGAGCTCGGCGTGTTCACCTGCACGGGCTCATCGGGCCGGAACTGAGTGGTGAGAATAAAAAATGTCACAAGCAGAAAAGCCATATCAACCATCGGCGTCATGTCGATGAAAACGCTGGCTTTCGGTGGCTTAACTTTCGCCATTTATCTTTTTAATTGAATCGTGAATCAAATGTGTTGGTAATACTGTACCCTGCTTCATCAATTGCATAGGTAAGCGCATCAATGCGATTTGAAAAATAGTTATATGCAATGATGGCTAGTGCAGAAGTGATGATTCCGGTAGCTGTATTCACTAATGCTTCAGAAATACCAATTGAAAGTGCAACAGAGTCTGCGGCACCCGATTGTCCCAACGCTGCGAAAGCGCGAATCATTCCAAGCACCGTTCCAATGAGGCCGGAGAGTGTTCCCAGCGGAGCAATGGTGGCAATGAATGGAAGATTCTTTTGCAACATCGGCAATTCGAGTGAAGTGGTTTCTTCAATTTCTTTTTGAATAGCCAGCATTTTCTGCTCGTGAGTGAACTCTTTGTTTTCGGCCATTTCGGCATATTTCTTAAGTCCGCTCTTAATCACATTTGCAACGGAACCTTTCTGGCGATTGCATTCTTTTTCCGCTCCTTCGAGATCATTCGTAGATAGGCAGTATTGGATTTTGCGAACGAAATTGGCTACGTTGCCGGAACCACGCGCGCGGGCAATTGTGAGAATTCTCTCTACTGAGAAAACCAATACCATCATAAGTTCAGTGAGAATAATGGGAACCAGGAAACCTCCCTTGAACATGATTCCAAGAATGTTTCCAACCTTGGGTTTATCACGGGCCTCATCAACAAAATTATTCGGATTGCCCAGAATCAACTGATATATACTGACTGAAACAATCAGGCATACAACAATCACAATGATTGGGAAGAACGCCGATGTACTTCTTTTTTTCTGCATTGTAGTAATTCTTTTGGGTTAAGGATTTTAAGAGTCCGCAAATTTATGATTTACTTTCACTGTACAAAACTTAGTTACGCTTCAAAAAATTGTGTTAAGGAAATAAATATACATTGTTATGACAATTCTATTTCAGATTTGTTGAACTCTCTTTTCTCGCTGCGCTGTTATGCCTGCTGTAGAGGAAGTAAACGATCAATCCCAAAGCGGTCCAAATCAGAAATCCTTCCCACGTCCTTTCATCAAGTCCGTACATCATAGCACCGCAAACACCGGCGCCAAGAATAGGAACCAATGGCACCATGGGAGTTCTGAACGCCCGCTGAAGATTTGGTTGCCTCACTCGCATTACCCAAACTCCAATGCTTACGAGCACAAAAGCTGAGAGTGTACCAATGCTTGTTAGATCACCTGTAAGGGATCCGGGAATAAATGCCGCAAACAATCCGGTGAATAGAAGGAAAATCAAATTTGATTTCCATGGTGTTTTGAATTTCGGATGAACATCGGAAAAAACTTTCGGCACCAATCCATCGCGTGACATGGAAAAGAAAACACGTGATTGTCCAAGTAGCATCACGAGAATTACAGAGGAGAATCCGGCAAGAATTGCAACGGTTACAAAGGTTGCCAGCCAGCTGTATCCGGTCATGTAAGTTTGAATTGCATAAGCAACTGATGCTTCTTTTCCTGCATGTCTGAAATCTTCTGTTGTTGCAACGCCGGTAAGCACGAATGAAAATAAAATGTAGAGCACGGTGCAAATAGCCAGTGAAAGAAGAATGCCTATTGGCATATCACGCTTCGGATTCTTAGCTTCCTGCGCTGCGGTCGACACAGCATCAAATCCTATGAACGCAAAGAAAACTGTTCCGGCACCCGCGAGAATTCCCATCAAACCGCCGAATGTATGTGATGTGCCGTTGGGATCTACGTAAGGTGCCGAAGGCGGAATGAACGGCGTGTGGTTTTCCGGCCTGATAAATTCCCATCCAAAAATGATGAACAAGATTACAATGCTCACTTTAAGAATTACAATGAATGCATTGACCATGGCCGATTCATGTGTTCCCCGAATGAGAAGCAGCGTCAGCAGTAAAAGAATAAACAATGCCGGCAAATTGATGAGACCACTGGCTGTCACGTTTCCTGCGGCATCATACATGTGTTCCATTGGCGAATGACACCATTGAAAAGGAATCGTGAAATGAAAAAGCTTGTCAAATAGCTTATTCAAATATTCACTCCATGCAATTGATACGGTGGCAGCACCAAGTCCGTATTCAAGAATCAATTCCCAACCAATCACCCACGCCACAAATTCCCCGAGCGTTGCATAAGAATAAGTGTAAGCACTTCCTGCAATCGGAATTGTGGAGGCAAATTCCGCGTAGCAAAGTCCTGCGAATAAGCAACCGATTCCTGCAAGAATATAGGAGTAAACAACAGAAGGTCCCGCATGCTCTGCCGCCGCTGCTGCAGTACGAACGAACAAACCTGCACCGATGATGGCGCCGATTCCGAGCAATACCAGATGCCATACGCCGAGTGTTCTCTTGAACTGATGCTCGCCGGTGGCCTCGGCCTGCCCCATAATCTTGTCAATAGATTTTCTTATAAAAAGATTGTTCGCCATGAACCGTGGAGTTTTCGTCGAGGGCAAAATAGGAATTATTTCCAATCGGCAAGAAGTTTTGAGACGAAGCTGATGAATTATCAAGAGGCAATCATCAGTGATCAATTTTGCGCGGCCGTACATTTGCAACACAATGAAAATCTCATTTTTGTTTCTATCTGTCTCAATGATTCTTTTCTCATGCACGAAGCTTAGTCCGCTTGAGCGATTGATTCATGACGCCGATGTCGTAAAAGTTTTTGTTTACTCGGGCAATACGCTCGCTTTGCATTATGAAACCAATGACATCGACAAAATCCAGTACTGGAAAAATTTCATTGCAGACGATACTGCGAAGACTTCAAATGATTGCATTCAGGAAGATAAAATCATTTTCAAAACTTCAGAAGATTCTACCGTGATGAAATTCTCCTTGAAAGAAGGTTGCCGCTATGTCACTTATCAATTGAACGGAATGAGCTACAATAAATCATTGACGGAAGAAGGGAGGAGGTATATTGATAGTTTGATGAAGGTGCAGTGACTCAATCAAATTATTCCCGCAACCAATCCCGGCAGAATCCCCAACAAAATCGTCATCACTGAAAGAAGAATCAGCAGCGCCTGTGTTCCGGCAGGCATCGTCATCACTGGATCGTGAGTTTGCTTCGAATACGAAGCAATCACCGGACGGAAATAATAGTAGATGGAAATGAAAGAACCGATCACACCAATCACCACGAGCCAAATAAATCCATCTGAAATGGCAGAGGAGAAAATGTAAAACTTCCCGAAGAAACCTGCTGTTGCCGGAATTCCGGAGAGCGATAACATCGAGACAGCAAATGCAAACGCCAGCCACGGATTAGTTTTTCCCAGTCCATTGAAATCATCCGCGCGATCATTGTTTCTGTTTTGCTGAACAATTTGCACAATCACAAAAGAAGAAAGTGAAGCGAGTGTGTAAGCAACAGAGTAAAATAAAATCGAGCCATTGCTCGATGCATTCAACGTCACGAGCGCAATCAGCATGTAACCTGCATGCGCAATGCTCGAGTAGGCCAACATGCGCTTCGTGCTGCTCTGATAAATGGCAATGATGTTTCCAACGAGAATCGTGATCACTGCCACAATCCAGATCACCTGCTGATAATTTTCTTTCACTGTACCGAATGAAAGTTGAAACAATCTTAAGAATGCAGCGAAGGCAGCAACTTTTCCCACGGTCGCCATGTAGCCAGTGATGATCGTCGGTGCACCCTGGTAAACATCAGGCGTCCAGAATTGAAAAGGAACAGCAGCAACTTTGAAAAGTAAACCAATCATGATCAACAGCAATCCAATCATCACCATCACATTCGTTCCCATCAATCCAAGTTGATAAGCGATTTGCTCAGTGGAAAATGAACCGGTGGCTCCGTAGATCAATGCAATTCCAAACAACAGAAATCCCGTTGAGAAGGCGCCCATCAAAAAATATTTCAGCGACGATTCATTCGAGAGCAAATCTTTTTTATGAAGTCCGCTGAGGATGTACAAGCTCAGGGAAAGAATTTCAATTCCGAGAAACAGCATGAGCAGATTCGTGAATGAAACCATCACCACGCAACCGGCGAGAGAAAAGAGAATGATGGCGATCGCTTCGGCGTAATGAATTTCATTTTCCGAATGGAAAAGATGGAAGAACAAGATTGAAAGTAGTGCCCCACCAATGCAAACAACAGAAAATGCAATGGCATAATTGTCCATCCGCATCATGTTGTTGAAGAACGACTGATTCGCGTCCCATGCATAAAGGCCGAGGATGATGGCAGTGATCAAACCAAGAATGCTAAGCGGCATCACGATGCTGCGAAACTTCAGCACCCCGCCAAACATGGCAATCGTTCCCAAGGCCGTTAAAGAGATCAACAGGTTCATAGGTTCGCGACAGTCCCGGCTTGATGAGTGAAATACTGAATGAGTTGTTGCGTGGAATTTTCAGTGAGCTGCAACCACGGCAACGGATACACGCCAATGAAAATGATGAGCACACAAAGCGCACTGATAAAAATCGTTTCTCTGCGGTTCACGTCACCCAACTCATTGCTGAAGTTTGATTTCTCTCCGAGAAAAACATTTCGATACAATCTTAACATGTAAGCCGCACCGAAAATAATTGTAAGTCCTGCGGCTGCAGCATACCACGCATTGTGCTGATACAATCCGTTCAGCAACAAAAATTCCCCGATGAATCCGTTCGTCAACGGTAGTCCAACACTTCCGAGCATCACAACAGTAAACAGCCAACTGAATCTTTTCATCTGCGAAGCAATGCCGCTGAGTTCATTCATGTTGCGAGTGCCGTATCGCTGCTCGATTAAATCAATCATGAAGAACATCGCGACGACGATGATGCCGTGATTCAGCATTTGAATCGCCGCGCCTTGCAATCCCGAAGCATTCACTGATAGAACACCCGCAGCCATCAAACCCACGTGAGCGATGGATGAATAAGCAATCAAACGTTTCAGATCATTTTGTCGGAGTGCAATCAGCGAGGCGTAAATAATTCCGATGATGCAAAGGATCATTGCGAAGTTTCCCCATTGCGCAATTCCTTCGGGAACAATCGGCACTACAAATCGCATCAAACCATAAATGCCCATCTTGAGCATGATGCCAGCGAGTAACATCGTTCCTGCCACCGGAGAAACTGTGTAGGTATCCGGCTGCCATGTGTGAAAAGGCCAGATAGGAATCTTGATGGCAAAAGCAAGAAAGAATCCCCAGAAAATCCAGGACTGTTCTGTTGACGAAAGAGAAAGATTATAAAACGCGGTGATGTCGAATGAATGTGGTGACGGTGTTTTGAAATACAAATACAAGATGGCGATGAGCATGAATAAACTTCCTGCCAAAGTGTAAATGAAAAATTTCAAAGTGATGGGTATGCTTCGTTCACCACCCCACAACGCACAAATGAAATAGACTGGAATCAATGCGAGTTCATAAAAGACATAAAACAGGAAGGCATCGCGTGCCATGAAAACCCCGATGAGCGCAAACTGCATCAGCATCATCAGCGCATAAAAAGATTTTGGATTGCGGATTGGTGATTGCGGATTGATGGAAGCGCGAACGATGAACGGATAAAGTAATGCGGTGAGAAAAACGAGCAGCAGACTCAATCCGTCCAATCCAACATTGAAATGAATACCGAGAGAACTAATCCACGGCACATCAAACTGAAGCTTTGATGAATCGCCATAAAATTTTTGAAAGCCATTGTTGCAGACAAGCAGCAGTTCCATGATGGAACCGACTAATGCAATGCGCGCAGTTCTTTCTCCTCCGCGAATCAGAATGACCAGCGTAATGAAGAGCGGGAATAAAAGAATAATCAGTGCGAACATTATTTTGCGTTTAGCGTCATTGCGAGAAACGCGAGAGTAGTGAGCGTAAGCGTTTCGAAGCAATCTCCTCGCTTGTGCGAGTTTCCTGGGGATTGCTTCGGAAAGCTCAACTCATTAAACCTTGCCAATTTTCCTCGCAATGACGTATTCATCGTTAGAATAAATTCATTTTACTCAATCCATAAATCAGCAACAGCACCATTCCAATCACCATCGACAACACATAAAAACCGATGTTGCCGGTTTGTAATTTTCTTAGTTGTCCGCTGAGCCAGACCGTCAATCTTCCCAAACCGTTCACTCCGGCGTCAATCACATTCGGTTCAAATTTTTCGTAGAAGAAATCACCAAGCCACTCCACAGGTCGCACAAAAACTCTGTCATAGATTTCATCGACATAAAATTTTTTGTACGAGATCTTGTACCAGATCGGCAAATCGTCTTCAACAATGTTCGTCGCCACTTTCTTCTTCACGTATCGGTCATTGCAGAACCAGATGATCACGCCGATAACGGCGAGAGTTAGTAGAATGATCGTCACTTCGAGGGTTGAGGATTCATAATGCTGGGTCAGTCGCGGATTCTGATCGAATACCGGCGCGAGATAACTTCTCATCCAATTATGATCGCCAACCATCGCAGGTAATCCGACAAATCCTCCGATCGTTGAAAGAATGCCGAGAACGATCAGCGGAATCGTCATCACCCGCGGTGACTCGTGCAAATGTTCCTGCTGATGATGTGTGCCGCGAAACTCACCGTAGAACGCGAGATACATTAACCGAAACATGTAAGCAGAGGTAAGTACCGATGTGATAGAAAGAATCCAAAATGCCACAGGAGAATTTCCGTAACTCGATACAAGAATTTCATCTTTCGAAAAGAAACCGGCAAACGGTGGCACGCCTGAAATCGCAAGTGTCGCTGCAGCCATTGTGATGAAGGTTATGGAAAGATATTTTTTCAGTCCGCCCATCTTGCGCAGATTCTGTTCGCCGCCCATGGCATGAATCACGCTTCCCGCACCGAGAAATAACAGTGCTTTGAAGAAGGCATGCATCGCCAAATGAAAAATCCCTGTGTCGTAGGCCTGTGAGCCTTCGGCAACGAACATGTAACCAAGCTGACTCACGGTAGAGTATGCCAGCACTTTTTTGATGTCGCTTTGCGTGATCGCAATCAGTGCCGCAAGAAGCGCCGTTGCCAATCCAACAATCGTCACGACTTCCAGAGAAATCGGAGCAATCGAATAAAGAATATTCGTGCGCGCCACCATGTACACGCCTGCCGTCACCATCGTCGCAGCGTGAATGAGTGCGCTCACAGGAGTAGGACCTGCCATCGCATCCGGTAACCAGGTGAAGAGAGGAATTTGTGCGCTCTTTCCGATCGCGCCGATGAAAAGCAGAATCGTTATTGCAACAATCACTTTATCATTCGTGCTGAATGAAGAAGCGCCGCTGAAGACTTTTCCGAAATCGGACGAGCCGAAGGTGATGAACATCAGAAATATTCCGAGCACAAATCCGAGATCGCCGATGCGGTTCATGATAAACGCTTTGTTCGCCGCGGCGGAATATTCCCGGTTCTTCCACCAGAAACCAATCAATAAGTACGAACACAATCCCACGCCTTCCCATCCGATGAACATCATCACGTAATTCGCGCCCATCACGAGCACGAGCATGAAGAAGATGAAGAGATTCATGTAGGAAAAGAATTTCCCGAATCCTTCATCATCATGCATGTAACCAACCGAGTAAACGTGAATGAGAAAACCAACTCCGGTCACGATCAACAGCATGATGAGCGTGAGATGATCAATGAAGAAATCGAAACCGATGCTGATGTTTCCGGCAGCGATCCAATCGAAGAGCGAAATTTTTTCTCCCGATCCATCGGGATCGAAACTTCCGGTGATGGATTGAACAAATAGTGTGGAAGCAATCAGAAAAGAAATGAAAACACTTCCGCAGCCAATCCATCCTGCAATACTTTTTGAAAGCTTTGGGAAGCTCAACCCGTTAATCGCAAATCCGAACAAAGGAATGAATGGAATGAGAGCGGCAAGCTGAAGCATAGGGAAGAGCGGCAAAGATAGTAGGGATGAAGAACAATCAAACCGAATTACAATCGCTGCAATAAAAAAGCCCGAGTCTCTCGGCGCGGGCTGATAAATTTTTTTATGCTTTTATCGCAAGTCCACCACTTCCACTCCCGGATGCTCTTTTGCATCGAACGTGAAGAATGAATCGCTGAGACTCGGATTGGGTGTGAAAGTTTTTATCTCGTACGTGTAACGATTTCCGTTTTTGTCAAACACCACAGCATTCTGAACTGCTTTGGCCGTCTTATCAATGCCGAGACGAATTTTGAAATAAGGTTTGGTCTTATCATTGGGCGTGAGCTCAATAAACTGCAGCACTTTTCCATTCACCGTTTTTTCTTCGCTGAATGCGTAGAGAAAATCTTTTTCGTAAATGGTGAAAATTTCAGAAGGAGTGATGCTGTTTTCATCCGGCTCGTAATTATTGATCTGCACCTCATTCGCATCTTTGATGAACGTCCACACAGTGCTGTTATCCGAAGTCACCTCTTGATTTTTCAGATTCACCTTGTATTTATTTCCTTTCAGGAAGAGAGTGCCCGTTTGCACGTCGCTCGTTTTATTCTGGGGATTTTCGATTTTGATGGTGAAGTCAGCTTTCACGGCGCTATAGGTTTTGTACTTCGCACTCACGCCATTGAGGATTTGTGTGGCTTTCGGATCGTTTTGCTGAGCGCTGGAGATCAACACAAAGCAGAAAAGCAATCCGCTCAAAATGGAAATTTTTTTCATGATGTTCCGGGAATAATCTTGCTCTTGAGGGCAGGCAAAGTTCTAAATAATCCCGCTCTTTTCCCGCATGGAAGCCAAATATTGTTCCAAATCCAAATCAGTTTTCACGAGCACATCGCGCGCTTTGCTTCCCTGATTGGGTCCGACAATGCCGGCGGCTTCGAGCTGATCCATCAGTCGACCTGCACGATTGTAACCGAGTTTGAGTCTTCGCTGCAGCAATGAAGTCGAGCCCTGCTGATATTGAACAATTATCTGCGCCGCTTCTTCAAACAGTTCATCTTTTTCATTGGGATCGAAAAATTCTCCGCCTTCACTCTCTTCGTCTTTCACTTCAGGCAGCAGATGCGCATCGGGATAACCTTTCTGCGCAGAGATGAAATCACACACCCGCTCGACTTCCGGCGTGTCAACGAATCCGCTTTGTAAACGAAGAATGTCGCTTCCGACAGAAAGCAACATATCGCCGCGGCCGATAAGTTGTTCGGCGCCGCCCGTGTCGAGGATTGTTCGCGAATCAACTTTTGATGTCACTTTAAAAGCCATTCTCGCAGGGAAATTTGCTTTGATTGTTCCGGTGATGATGTTGACCGAAGGACGTTGTGTTGCGATGATGAGATGAATACCGATGGCTCGGGCGAGTTGCGCGAGTCGAGCAATTGGTGTTTCAATTTCTTTTCCGGCTGTCATAATCAGATCGGCGAATTCATCAATAACAAGAACGATGTAAGGCAGAAAACGATGGCCGTTTTTCGGGTTCAGTTTTCTGTTGATGAATTTTTCATTGTACTCCTTGATGTTGCGGCACTGCGCATCTTTCAGTAAATCATAACGCGCATCGAGTTCAATCGTCAATGCTTTCAGTGTATGAACGACTTTCTTTGTGTCCACCACAATCGGATCTTCTTCGCCGGGAAGTTTTGCGAGGAAATGTTTTTCTATGGCAGTGTAGAGGGAAAGCTCGACTTTCTTCGGATCAATCAGCACAAACTTGATTTGCGACGGATGTTTTTTGTAGAGCAGCGAAACAAGAATTGAATTTACTCCAACAGATTTTCCCTGACCAGTGGCGCCGGCAATCAAAAGGTGCGGCATCTTGGCCAAATCAGCAATGAAAATTTCATTGCTGATGGTTTTTCCGAGTGCAATCGGAAGATCCATCGGCGCGTTGATGAATTTCTCTGATGCCAGCATCGTGCGCATGGCCACTGTTTCTTTGTGCATGTTCGGCACTTCAATACCAATTGTGCCCTTGCCGGGAATCGGCGCGATGATGCGGATGCCGAGTGCCGCGAGACTCAGTGCAATATCGTCTTCGAGGTTTTTGATTTTGGAAATGCGAATGCCCGGCGCCGGAACAATTTCGTAGAGTGTCACTGTTGGTCCCACCGTTGCTTTGATGCTCTGAATTTCGATGCTGTAATTACGCAGCGTGTTTACGATCTGATCTTTGTTGCGCATCAATTCTTCGGCGTCAACTTTGGGTTTTTCACTGCCGTAATTTTCCAGCAAGTCCAGAGTCGGATACTGATATTTCGGAAGATCAATTGTAGGATCATAATTTTCTCTCACCACGGTTTTTTCTTCATTCGATAATTCTTCATCGGGCGTTTCAACAATGTCGAGGGCAATGTCTCCGTCATTTACTTTTTCAGCTGGAGCAACGGAATTGATGGGAAGAAAATTTTCGTCAGCAACAGGTTCTTCAATTTCTTCATCATCTTCCTCTTCAATTTCACTCTCACTGTCACCCTCATTTTCATTCTGCACCTCGAGTGGTTTTTCAATCAACTGCATTTGATTCAGCACATCATCTACAGTAATTATTTCTGGGTTGCCGATTGTAAATGGTGGCTCTGTGACCGGAGTAATTTCTGCTGTTGAAAGCGCTTCCTCTTTTTTCGCCAGAGGATTTCTGAAATGAAAACTATAATTGAAAGCCACCACGAGGTATCCAAGCAAACAGAACACGAGCAGTGCTCCCGTTCCTACTGCTCCGATGAATCCGCTCAGCCATGCATTAATGAAATTTCCGACAGCTCCGCCAAATGAAAATGGAAATGTGTGAAGCAGAAAACTCATCGTTGCCGGAACCAGCACGAGAGCAAAAACAGAATATTTGAAAAGCTGAATGACATTGAAAATTTTTTTCCGCAATAACAAATTCGTTCCCCATGCAAAAAGAAAAGTCGGAAACAGAAACGCAGCGATGCCGAATCCTTCATAGATAAAAAAGTGCGAAACATAAGCACCGAGTCGCCCGAGATAATTCTGCACCTGAAAATCTCCGCTCAGAAAATTGGTGAGAGTGAAATGAAAAACTTTATCCTGATCGGCTTTCCACGTGAAGAGATAGGAGATGAATGCAACGAAGAGATACAATGCGCTCAGCAAAAAAATCAATCCGAACATTTTCGGCGTGCGTTCATCCTGAATAACCGATTTTATGCCGGAAGATTTCTTCTCGCGTTTCTTGCGCGGCTCTTTCGGAGCTTTTTTTTCTGCCGGTTCAGCAACTTCGAATTCGTCCTTGACCTGTTCTGATTTCAGTCTGTTTGTGGCTTCGGCCATAGAGAAAATATGTGAAATCGTAAAGTTAGTTTGGCATACGGCGGACGATTTGAGAGGAGATTAAAGTTTTCAACAGCAAGCATGAGTAACGTCTATCTTTGCGGAAAATTATTTCATGAATGATGTCACTCTGAGCGAAACGGCTTATTCACCCCGAATTAGTTTGCTCATTGCATTCATCATAAAAGACACCAGATAAATCTCATCTATGACCAACGCGATATTCAACATTCCAACTCCTGTTAACGAACCGAATCTCACCTATGCTCCCGGAACACCGGAGCGCACAGAGCTGAAAGCAGCTTTGAAAAAATTCAAGAGCGAGAAAGCCGATCTGCCGATGTTCATTGGCGGAAAAGAAGTGAGAACAGGAGAGAAGGTTGAGATTCATCCACCGCATGAATTGAAGCATTTGCTTGGTCACTATCACAAGGGCAATGCATCGCACGTGAAGCAGGCAATACAGTCGGCGATGCGGGCGAAGAAAAACTGGGAAGCATTAAGCTGGGAAAACCGTGCGTCGATTTTTTTGAAAGCGGCCGACTTGTTGGCCACAAAATATCGTGCGCGCATCAATGCAGCTTCGATGCTGTGCCAATCGAAAAATGTTTTTCAGGCGGAAATTGATTCTGCTTGCGAGCTGATCGATTTCCTTCGCTTCAATGTAAAATTTGCCGAGCAGATCTATCAGATGCAGCCGCAGTCGATGAAGGGAATGTGGAACCGGACAGAGTGGCGGCCACTCGAAGGATTTGTGTTTGCCATCACACCGTTCAACTTCACTTCCATTGCAGGAAATCTGCCGACCAGTGCCGCCATCATGGGAAACACAGTGGTGTGGAAGCCGGCGCATGTTCAGATTTTTTCTGCTTGGGTGATTATGGAAGTTTTACGTGAAGCTGGTTTGCCTGATGGCGTCATCAATCTTCTTTACACCGGCGGCGCGGATACCGGCAGCGTCGTTTTCAATCATCCCGATTTCGGCGGCATTCATTTCACCGGATCAACGGAAGTCTTTCAGGGATTTTGGAAAACCATTGGCGACAACATTGCGAAATACAAATCCTATCCGCGCATTGTGGGTGAAACCGGAGGAAAAGATTTTGTGCTGGCTCATCCGAGTGCGAATGCAGCTGCACTGGTGACTGCGCTCTCACGTGGTGCCTTCGAATATCAGGGACAAAAATGTTCGGCTGCATCGCGCGCTTACATTCCTTCAAATCTTTGGAAGGAAGTGAAAGCAGCAATGATTGCCGACATCGAATCATTCAAGATGGGAACTGTGGAAGATTTCAGAAACTTCATCAACGCTGTGATTGATGAAGCATCCTTCGACAAGCTTGCAGGATTTATTGACGGAGCAAAAAAAGGAAAGGGTGCAAAAATTATCGCAGGAGGAACTTACGACAAGAGCAAAGGATATTTCATTTCTCCGACAGTGATTGAAGCGAAAGATCCGATGTACACGACGATGTGTACGGAATTATTTGGCCCTGTTCTTTCCATTCATGTTTACGATGAAACGAAGTTCAATCAAACACTCGATCTCGTTGACAGCACTTCAAACTATGCACTCACAGGTTCCATCTTCTCGCAAGATCGCGCTGCAGTTGATCTCGCTACGAAACGATTGCAGAATGCTGCGGGAAATTTCTACATCAACGACAAACCAACAGGTGCAGTGGTTGGTCAGCAACCATTCGGTGGTGCGAGAGGAAGCGGCACGAACGACAAAGCCGGTTCAATGATCAATCTGTTGCGTTGGGTTTCACCGCGAACGATTAAGGAAACTTTCAATCCACCGACGGATTACAGGTATCCATTTATGAGTGAGCAGTAGAACTTTTCGAATCAGTTCACTCCACCCTCAACTCCTTCAACAAATTTTCCTTGCTCACTGGAATGAAGAAGATGATGGGAGTAATAATGAAAATGGAAATGGAGATATAGACATTCACAAATGCCAATGCTGTTGCTACTAAATACAGCGTTGGTCCAAAAAGAAATTTCTTCATAATCGATCTTCGCGCTTTCATCGAAATTTTAGGATCAAGCAGGTTTGCCCGAAAAGCGAGGTACCAAAACAAGAGGTTGGCTGAGGCACCAAGCAACATCATCGTTATTCCGTACGTCACGACGGATACCAGTTCGGTTGGATATTCTGCAATGAATTTTGTTGGGAAGGGAATGATGACGATGAAGAAAAGCAAAATGATGTTGAGCCACGACCCGCGGTGATTGTAGTATTTGATTGCTTTCGAAATGCCATCGTGATTGATCCAATAAATAAGAATCGTGAAAAATGAAATCGCGAATGCCACGAACGACGGCACCACTTCAAGCAAACTGTTCAGCACTTGTTGCTGTGTGTGCGGCGTGGGAATATTGGGCAACTTGATTTCGATCACGAGCAAAGTAGCTGCGATAGCAAATACTCCGTCAGTCAATGCATCCACGCGATTGGTATTCGGATGTTCAAAGTGCGATTTTTCAGCCATGGTGAAATGAAATTGTTTCAAACCGAAAATAACTTCGACTCAACTCATGACTGATTTTTCTTTTCAACAAATTCGTCATTGCGAGCGAAGCGAAGCAATCTCCAAAAATTTATTCTGAATTGGGAGATTGCTTCGTCCCACTGAAAAAGTGTAACTCGCAATGACGGAGCTTTCCTTACAGCGCAAACGTCTTCACAAACTTCACCGTCACTGCCTGCTGATCGATGAGCGGCAGTTGCGGATCGAGGCGATAGCGATCCGTGTTTGATCCCTGGTTGATGACGATGTACAGATCGGTTCCTTCTTTCGGATTGTAGCGGAAACGAAGGTTGCTGCTGATCGACTTACTGATGTTGTCGTATTGCGTGTAAAGTTTGAGAGAGAACTTTGTGGAGAAGATGTAATTAACCCTGAGCTGAATCAAATGGCTTTGATATAGCGTGGATGAATCGATGTCGAGATATTTCTGAAAAGAAATGTGATTGTATTCATAATGCAGTCCCACCTGAAAGTGTTTGTTGAATGAATAGCTTACATCCGGGGCAATAAAAAATCTTTCACCGCCATAGTAACCCCCATAGCTTGTACTCAGCGACGCACCATAAACTGATTTTTGTGGGGCAGTGAGATTGAGTGTTTCATTAAACATTTTGTAAGTGCCTTTCGCAATGGCATTGTGATCATCAAGATGTCGATCGCTGAACAGTGAATCAATTTTATATTGATAGAGTGAGAAATTAATGTTTGCCTGGCTTTTGAAACTTATCGAAGGAAAAAGATCGCTGTAAAATGTTTCTCTTGCTCCCGAGGTCAAAACCCATCGATATTCAGCATAAAGATTTGAGCCATAATATTCAATCTTGCTTTTGTCAGGCGCTTTGAAATAATAGCCAAGATAGCCACTCGTAAATCCATGATTGGGTTCATCAAGATAACCCATCACCGGATTGCAGTCTTTCCCCACAAGATCGATGCTGGCTCCGTAATTAAATTTCGTTACAGAGCTGTTGTAGATTCCGGCACTGTAATACATGCTTGGTCCAAGCAAGTTAAAGTTGGCATTAGTGAGCGTGCCGGCAGCACCACCAAGAATTTGGAGGTTTGAATTCAGCCGCTTTAAAATACTCGCACCAATGGTTTGATTCGATGTGCCGCTTGAGTCAGTGTTCCATCGGTTCGTGAGAATTCCCCCGACAAAACTTCCGAGATGATCGATGTCTTTTCTTGTTCTGAAAACGAAAAAATTGTGCGGTGCAATGTCATTCTCCGCAATGCCTTTTGTCTGCATGTCGAGCATTCCCATTTGCCATCCATGCGTTTTGCCCGTGACGCGGCCACCTGCAATGATTGGAACGATCACGCCATTTTCATTGCCGATGTTTCTTGAAACAAACATTTCGTTTCCTGTAGGAAAATCGAAAGTGAGGTAGTGTGCCGATTCGAGAAAAAATTCCCTTTTCTCCGGAAGATTCACATCGTACTTGGTGAGGTTGATGATGCGGTCATCCACTTCAGCCTGCGCGAAATCGGTATTCACAGTTAAATCGAGCGTAAAATTTTTTGAGAGCCCGTACTTCGCATCTGCTCCGATGTTACTCAGAATTTTGTCGAGCGTTTCATTGCTCACAAAATTTTTTCTCACCAGAAACTCAGTCTGCTTTTCATATCCTGTACCGCTTTCATTCAATTGCTGTTGCATTGAGTAATTCGCAATCACATAAGGAATGAAATAAAACGGCGTTCGCGCTTTCAGATTTTCAAACACAATTTCTTTCGCGAAAGAAACATTCTCCCATCCGTTGGCCGTTCTCGGATCCATTCTCGGATACGTGGTGAGTTCGAATTTTCTCCGCACAAGTCGGGAGATCCGAATTCCCATTATTACTTCCGGCTTCGACTCAAATCGAAGAGAAGACCAGGGCACTCTGTACTCAGTCGTGTAGCCAAGTGAATCCATATTGGTCGCCACATCCCAAAACGTGTTGTAGGAATCGTTGTTGTCGCTGCCGTCGCTCAACACCTGGCAATCCCATCGCGCATTGAGGGTATTACTGCAAAAACAAACGGCTGTGTTTTTATCGTGGTAGGTATCGAGAATAAATCCGGTACCGTCATCATCACCGAGGTTGTAATCACGTTCGTATCTCAGTCGGATAATCCTGGAGGGATGATCATCAAAACAGCGAATACCGACGTAGAGAAATTCATCATTGTACAAGATACGCGCTTCGGTTTTTTCTGTGGCCGTATCGCCCGGATTGGGATCAGTTTGCATGAAATCTTTCATCACCGGCGCTTGCTGCCATGCTGCTTCATCAAGTTTTCCGTCGAGAGTAATTGCATCAGTAATGCGCAGCGGGCGATACGGATCGTCTTGCGCGAATGAAATTTCCGAATAGAGAAAAATGAGAGAAATCAGGAGTGTGGCTCTCATGGAAGGGTGAAAGTACGAAGCGTTTCACGATCATCGAATGATTTTACTCTTGCTGAAACATGACTCAACATCCCTATTTCTCATTCAATTTGTACACTTGAGCTTCCTGCTGATTGATTCCAAACACGAGATAATTTCCCGTTGAGTTTTTAATCTGAATCACATCGCGCACATCACCGCGCACATTCAATCCCGATTGTGTTTGCGGAACATAGGCGAAGTTTCCTTTGCCGTCACCTTTCAGCAGCACGCCGTAATTCGCATCCATTTTTCCGAAGCGGATGCGCACGTGCGAAGAATTTCCTGCAAGAAGCAGATCTTTATTTCCGTCACCATCATAATCGAGCGAAGTAATGGCAAACACCGGAGAATATTGCGCTTGTATCGGCAATGATTTGAACTCAAAATGATCACCTTCATTTTCGAGATACGATGTTTCGAAACGAACCGCATCGAGTTTCTTCGCCTCTTTTAATTGGTCGGGAGTAAGAACATCACCGACGGATGCGCGGGCGTATTCTGCGTAGTTGGTGAATTTTTTCCTCAGTGAAATCATTTGATCGAGCGCTTCATCGCGCGATGCCAGCGGCCACAATGAATCGCCGATGTAATAGAAGATGAACGGATCGACATAGCCGTTGTTGTCAAAGTCAGCATAATACATTTCCGCAGGTTTTTCTTCACTCACCTTCATCTGGAAATTCAATCCTGCATTTCCAATGACAAGATCCGTATCACCGTCACCATCGAAATCATCCGCGTAAATTCTGTTCCACCATCCGGTCGATTTTTCCGGCAGATATTTTTCCGATTCATCAATCAGATGTCCGTTATGATTGATAAAAAATTTCACGCCCATCCACTCACCAACGATGATCAGATCGGGTCGATGATCTTTGTTCACATCCATCCAAATTGCATCCGTCACCAGTCCGATATGTTTCAGTGCAGGCGCTACTTCATTTGTTGCATCACGGAAATTTCCTTTTCCATCATTGAGAAGAATGAAACTTTCAGGCGCTTCGGGATATTGTCCGGGAATCACTCTTCCGCCAACAAACAAATCCAGGTCGCCGTCGCCGTCGATATCCGCAGCGCTCACGCACGAGCCGCTGCTGAATTCCTTCGGCAATGCATTGACGCGTCGCTTGAAAATTCCGTTTTCGTTGAAATAGATTCTGTCTTGCAATGAAGAATCTTCAGCACCTGTTTCATAGCCGCCGCTTACGATATATAAATCTTTGTCGCCGTCACCATCGGCATCGAAGAACAACGCATCTGTATCGTAGTAAATTGAATCGTCTGAGAGCTCGGGCTGATTGCTTTGTACAAAATTTCCGACTGCCGTTTGAATGAAAAGTTTTCCTGCATAATCTTTTGTTCCGCAGAAATAAAGATCATCGAGCCCGTCGCCGTTTACATCACCTTTCGCACAGCGCGGAGCGCAGAACGAAATCATGTTTGGCATGGCCGGCTGAATTTTAAAATCAATGTATTCATCTTCTTCACTTCTGAAAGGAATCATGGACGGAACAGCTGAAAAAATTTCCGGTTCCTTTTCCTGCTTCATTGAAGTTGCAATTGATCTTGCATCCTGGTAGTTCGCGGTGATTTTTTGATCGGCATTTATGTGAACCATTCGCTGCACTTTTTCATCGGGCCAGGTGATGATCATGCTGTCAATGGTCGTTGATTTCACTCCGAAGTGCAGCGGCACGTGCATCGCCGACTGAAATCCTCTTGACGGATAGAATTCCTGAAACTGTTTCATTCCATCGCTGTAAAGAGTTACGGATGCTCCAATGCCGAAATAATTTTTGCTTCCCTTATTCATAAACGAAACATCGACATAATGTGACTGCTGAAGATTATTTTGGTAAATAACAGAAGTGTTGTTTAGCCGGTTGATTACAATATCTAGGTCACCGTCATTATCAAGATCGGCATATGCGGCGCCATTGCTGAAAGTTTTTTCTCCAAAACCCCATGCTGAGGATTCATCAGTGAAAGTGAGATCACCATTGTTTTTGAAAATAAAACTCTGAACGGGCACACTCGGCACCTGCTTCAGCATCTCGAGAATTTTTTGATTTCGCTCGCCTTTGTTCGCTTTCATTCGTTCATCAGCATAAAATTTTTGAAAGTCCATGCTAATAAGATCGCGAGGATATCCGCTCGTAATTAGAAGATCTTTATTACCATCATTATTAAAATCGGCGAATAACGGCGACCAGCTCCAGTCAGTGTTTGACATGCCGGCAATTTGTCCGATCTCGCTGAATGTTCCGTTGCCATTATTCAACTGAAGCATGTTCCTCATCTGCTGATAATAGAAATGTTTATTGATCATATTCTCATAGAACTCGTAATTCTCCGGAGCGAACAATAATTTCTGCCGGTAATTGCCGGGCGGAAGCATGTCGAGTGAAACCACATCAGGCCAACCATCGTTGTTATAATCAGCGGCATCACTCCCCATTGAGAAATAAGAAACGTGACCCATCATGTCTTCCATGTGATCTGTAAAAGTTCCGTCGCCGTTGTTGATGTAGAGATAATCCTGCTCGAGATAATCATTTGAAACGTAGAGATCAGGCCAACCATCGCGATTGAAATCGGCCACGGTGACGCCCAGACCAAACTGAATCGGATTGTTTTTAATTCCCGCCTGTACAGTTACATCAACGAAATGTCCGTTATCATTTCGCAGCAGTTTATCGCCGTGCTGGCTGTCGTGAGAGTTTTTGCTTGAGGCAGCGTCGAATGTGTGCATGGCCGGCGGATTGTGATTGAGGAGAAACAAATCGAGATCACCATCACGATCATAATCGAAGAAAACAGCCTGGGTCGAATTATCAGTGACATCGACACCGTAGTGGGTCGCTTCATCTTTGAAAGTGAGATTTCCCTGATTGATGAAAAGCTGATGGCGTCGCGATGAGGAATCACCATTTCCGGAGTAGCAAACGTAAATGTCAAGTAAACCATCACCATTGATATCAACCATCGTCACTCCGGTTTTCCATCCGGTATGTCCTGCAACTCCGGCTTTCTTTGTGATGTCTTCAAACTTCATGTTTCCTTTGTTCAGATACAATTTGTTCTCGACCATATTTCCGGTGAAGAAAATATCAGGAAGCCCGTCATTGTTGATGTCACCAACAGCTACGCCGCCGCCATTGTAGAAATATTCATAGGTGATGGCATTGAGATCAACTGTTTCTGTAAGCGTATTTTTGAAATCAATGTGCGTGCGGGTTGCAGGAAGCTCAGTGAAGAGTGGCGCGTTCCGCTGTGCAAATGATTCAGCAATGAAAAAACTGATGATTGATGTTAGAAGAAATTTTTTCAACATGGAAAATATCCGAAGCCGAAAGTAAACGAACTGAGAAATTTTAGAGCCAAGATTTTAGTATAACAAAAGAAGATTAAATCATTTTACGATTTCCACTCTGATAATTTTCTCCATTCGGTCAGAAGAAAGTTTGTAGAAATACTTTCCGTTTGGCAAATCAGAGGTAGACACGTCTACCGTGAACCAACCGGAGCCAAAGTTTTTATCAGAAATGGTTTTGAGGGTTCTTCCTGATAAATCAAGAAGTTCAAGTTTTGCATTTCCGCCTTCAGGCAAATAAAAATTAAGAGTGAAATTGTCTCCTGCAGGATTGGGAAAAGACTCAAGCTGCATTTCATTGGAGTGTTCTACATCACCAATGCCGACATTGCCCAAATCAGGTTGCTGCAATTTTACATTCGTGTAAAAGCGATACTCGCCTGGTTTCAGATTGATAGCAGCTGAAGTATTTGAAACAACAATTGAATCTGCTGTGAAATATTCATACCACTTGCCGCCGTTCGGAAAATTTGGAGTGACGTTTCCACTCACGATATCAAAATTTCCAAGCACGCATACTTTCAGGTTTGCATCCGTGATGCGCATGCTTTTGTATAAACCGCTGACTTCCCAACTCAGTATTCCCGTGTTAAACACAGTTATCGGTAATTGTTTTGATCATGTAGTTGTGTGAAAACAACGAGCGAAAATTAACCGAAAAATATTCTTTGAAACAAAAGGGACAACATCACTCATTCATGAATTGCGAAGAAATGAAATCAACCAAAGGCAAAAAAAACCATACTTGAAACAAGTATGGTTTTCTAAAAAATCAAGATTGACTTCCTAGCGTGCTACTGTGAGTTTCTGTGTCACTGTCGAACTACCGATTTGCACAGTAACGAGATACATTCCGGTATTAAGATCTGAAGTGTTCACTGTTGTTTCATGTGTTCCAAAGGATAAGTTCTGGTCAACAAGCACCATTACTTTTCTTCCGACGGCATCAGAGATGTAAACCTGAACGTTGCCCGGCTGAAGCACGTTGTAAGCGATGCGGCTGATGTCAGAAGAAGGATTTGGATAAATTTTCTGTATGCTGGCCAATACCGGATTGCTGATGCCGGAAACGTTGGCAATTACGTTTGCGGAATCATCAAATACAGATGTGATCAGCACGCTGGTGGCAGGGAAAGGAATTTTTGCGTGACGGTTTGCATCACCTATACCTCTGAGTTCATCGTTGTCCCATGAATGATCGATGCGGTATTTAAATGTGGTATATCCATTTAAATCTGTAGTCAGTGCAGGATCGGTAATGGTATATATCAATGAGCCAGGTGAAACAGGTTGCATGTCAGTAGTAACATCATGTGTATAGGCTTCACCGCATTTGCATAAGGAGGGATCTGCGCAATTTGAATTGACCGTTGGTGAATTCCAGCCATTGTACTCCATACCCATGGGTTCTACTACGTCAATAGAACCATCGAAAGGAATGACGGGACAGTTTAAGAGACCATTAATACATGGGTGATCGACATCGCCAAAGGAAGTGCATCCACCGAGCATGGCAGATGACATATCAACCGTGAAATAGACAGTTAGTGTTTGCTGTTGCGCATTTGCAGTTGTAATCACGAATAGCATGCTTATGGCTGCGAAGATGGGGTAGATGTTTTTTTTCATTTGAAATTGGGGTTAAGGCCAGGAGATGTTTACCAAGATTCCAAATATACGAGGAATTCCTTTATGAATCCTTTATTTATTTTATAATGACAAGAGATAAGGAGCAAAAATTAACAGGAGATTATTCCTTGCGCGGAATTCCATTGGAGAAGAAAAGCAGCAACCCGGTTTGTACAAAGAAAAATCCGATGTCTCTCAGACATCGGATTTTAATACTCTATTGAAATATTATTTTTCAATTTCTACTCTCGCAATCTGTTGCATTCTGCCTGAAGAGAGTCTGCACAAATACATTCCGCTTTCCAAATCAGAGGTAGACACGTCTACCGTGAACCAACCGGAGCCAAAGTTTTTATCAGAAATGGTTTTGAGGGGTCTTCCTGATAAATCAAGAAGTTCAAGTTTTGCATTTCCGCCTTCAGGCAAATAAAAATTAAGAGTGAAATTATCGCCGGCCGGATTGGGATAACACTGAAGCTGAAGTTCATTCGAGCAATGAACATCACTGATGCCGACATTTCCTAAGTCAGGTTGCTGCAGTTTCATATTGGTGTAGAATCGATATTCGCCCGGCTTTAGATTAATAGCCGCCGAAGTGTTTGAAACCACAATCGAATCTCCTGTGAAATATTCATACCATTTACCTGAGTTTGGAAAATTGGGAGTAACATTTCCGCTCACGATATCGAAGTTGCCGAGTACGCACACTTTCAGGTTTGCATCGGTTATGCGCATGCTCTTGTATAATCCGCTAACTTCCCAGCTGAGTGTTCCGGTGTTAAACACAGAGTAATTTTTCTTCAGGTTGATGAGCGCCGAATAAAATTTATAGAGCTGATTGCGTTGTGCGTTTTGAAAATAATCCCAGCGAATGGGTTTAGGATCTGTTCTGCAGTTCGTGCTTATCGTTCCATCCTGACACCGGTTAATCGTGTAGTCATAACCCAGTTCACCGAACTCGTAAATCATTTTTGGTCCGGGCACGGGGAAGAAGAAACAGGCGTTCAATTTTATTCTATTCACAGCTGAATCAAGAGGACGCACATCATAACTTCCGTTATGATTTCCGTACGTAAACACTTTATACATCACTCGCTCCTCGTCGTGACTCTCTGCATAACCAACAGCATGCGGCTGACTGAAACCATGCGAATGATAATCGACCCACGAAATATCTGCATTACACGGGCCGCTTGCATATCCCATGGCAGTCTGCTCATAATTGCAGGATGAATTCGACCAAAGCATGAATCCATAATCAGAGAGTACTTGCTCTTCACTATTATCTGCAAAGTGTTCAAGGATCAGATAAGTTGTTGGATCAACACTCCAGATTTGATTTGCGATGCGCTCAAGATTGTTGATGCGCGATTGATCATATTGCCCCCACAAATTCACATCGCTTCCTGAATAGAATTGTGTGAATCCTTTTGAAAGATCAAACCGGAATCCATCCATGTGATATTGAGTGACCCAATACTTCAGTACATCATCGACAAACTTGTGAGTGTAGTCGCTTTCATGATTGAAATCATTACAAACGCTATACGGATGCGGCGCGTATTGGTTGAACCATGGATTGTTCGCTGCGGGAATGTTGTTCACCGGATCCCAATAGAGCTGGCACATCGGTGATGAACCGCATGAGTGATTCAAAACAATATCCTGGATCACCGCAATTCCGTTTTGGTGACAGAGATCGATGAAGGCCTTCAATTCATCTTTCGGTCCATAATATTTATCAGGCGCGAAATAGAAATTTGGATTGTATCCCCAGCTGATGTTTCCTTCAAATTCACTGATGGGCATTAGCTCAATTGCATTCACGCCAAGATTTTTCAGATAGTTGATGGTGTCAATCAGTGTTTGATAGTCATGTGCTCCCACGAAATCGCGGATGAGCAATTCGTAAATGATCATCTTTGTTTCGTCGGGCTTCACATATCCTGCATCCTGCCAGCTGTACGAAGTTTGCCCCGGCTCAAAAACTGAAACCTCACCGCTTGCTTTTCCGGTAGGATAAGGCGTGAGATTGGGATACGTAGAAGATGTGATGTAAGGATCATTATATGGGTCAAGAATTTTGTCGGAATAAGGATCAGCGATGAAAAGATTTCCATCCACCAAAAACTGATAGCGATATTCCTGTTGAGGTATGAGATGATTGAGTGTGATCCACCAGTCCTTTCCATCCGGAGTTTGATGCATGTATGTTGAATCATTTACCTGCCAGTTGCTGAAATCACCGATGGCATACACGTATTGTTTGAATGGTGCAACGAGTACCAGCGTCACAGTTGAATCGTTGATATAGTTGATGCCGGCATCACTTCCCGGAGGAAGGTCAGCAACAGTGACTGCGGGATTCACCACGAAATAAAATGAATCAGCAACAGTTGTGTCGCCGTCATCGGCTATGTATTTAATCCATGTCGTTCCGTAATTGGAAGCCGTGAAAGTGTAGTTGATGGAATCGCTATTGACAAATTGAGTTACGTAATTATTGTTTTGATAAATTGAAATTGTAGATGGCTTCGATGTAACTAAAATCGAATTCACTTGCTCATTCAAATTCACGAAAGCCGGCGAAACATCCGGCTTGAGAATTTTTGATTCGAGTGAAGTGCCATCCCACACATCATAGAAAATGTCGGAGCCGTCAAAATTGCGACCAACGATGCTTCCATCGACATTTCGGAAGACCATGGCCAGTTTCTCTATTATTTCACCATTATCAGGAATGTAATAGTTGTTGATGTTGGGAATATAAAATGAGTAAAGGTGATTGCCGAGTGAGGTCATTTTTGCTGAAGGATCATCCACTCCCCATGTAGTGTGAACATGTTTCCAGTCAGAGGGACCTGTGCTGAGATTGGTGATCACACCTGTGTGAATATAAATGTCACCACTATAATTCGCGAGAGCACCGTTTCCCTGTGTTGCATCAAAATAAATGGTGACTGCATCATTCACAGACGGGAACAAAGGCTGGCAGGTGATTACTTGTGAATAAGAATTGCCCGCGAGAGCAGAAATGATTAGCAGGAAGAAATACTTTTTCATGAAAGCAAAATTCAAAAAGAAAAATCAGAGCGAAAAAAAACCTCGCCATTACTGACGAGGTTTTTCTGAAAAAAGAAATTTGTTAGCGAACCACACTCAGTTTTTGAGTGATTGTCGAGCTTCCGATTTGAACGGTTGCCAGGTAGAGACCTGGAGCAAGATCAGAAACATTCACACTGGTTTCGTGAGTGCCGAATGGAAGAGTTCCATCATAAACATCCTTCATTCTTTTGCCAGTGACATCAGTAATGAATACTCTCACGTTGCCCGGATCTAAGACATTAAATGCAATTCTTGAACTCACAGATGCAGGATTTGGATAAATGCTCTGAATGGTTGCAAGAGTTGGATTGTTGATTCCTGACACATTAGTTACAACATTTGATGAGTCATTGAAAACAGAAGCAATAAGAACGCTGGTTGCTCCGGCGGGAATTGCGGCATGGCGGTTACCATCGCCAATTCCTCTTAACTCGTCATTATCCCATGAGTGGTCAATGCGATACTTCCACTGGATGTTTCCCAAACCATCTGGATGAAGTGTGTCATCCGTGATTGTGTAGATGAGAGATCCAGGTGAAACCGGCTGCATATCTTGCGGACCAGGCGTGAACGCCGCACCGCAATTAACGGTTTCAGGTGCACTCCAGTTGTTATATTGGCCGCCCATCGGTTCGACTACGTCAATTGATGGATCAAACGGTGTAGAGGCACAAGTGCATGTTGAATTCACAGTGCATTCACCCAGAGACGCTGAAGACATGTCTACGGTAAAATATACGATTACTTGTGCTCTTGCGACCGAGAACGTGAACATTGCAATCAGCACGGTACAAATAGTGTAAATTTTCTTTCTCATTTGCAATTAGGTTTTAGGTTAGAAAATGTTTTATGAACTTCGAAGGTACAATGAATTTTGAATTAACAACTACTTTACAAAAATTTTTTGTACAGCTTTAACATTTTGTGTCTATGACGCCCTGCCTTTTCTTGTTGACAAACAACTGTCAGAATTCTCCTTGAATCTTTCAGAAGTGTGAAATCTATATAGAGGGAGTATCAATCAAAATCGATTCGGTATTATTACATTTGCTTCGGTTCTGGACCTACCCTCATGCTTGGATTTTGCGCAACAAATGCGAGACGTTTGCTTCTTTTTTCACCAGAGAAGAAAGCGGTGAACTTTCCGAACACCGTCATAGTCATTTGCTTTTTTCTGTTTTTGTATTGGAGCGAAGAAACCTTTGGACAGACGATTCTTGCTTGGGATTTATATGGTTTTACAGGAAGTGAAGTCTCCATTAATTCAACTACTACTGATGTTTATCTTAATACTTCAAGTCTCAGTCGGGGCGCAGGACTTAACACGTCAGCATTAGGAAATTCATTTTCGTCAAAAAATTGGAATACTGCCGCGGCATTGTTATCCGATGCTGTGTTACAGAATGATTATTTCCAATTTTCAGTTAATGCAAAAGTGGGAGATCAGGTTTCTTTAACAACACTTAATGCAAAATTCAGACGATCTGCCACAGGACCAATTAACTTCCAATGGGAGTATAGTTTGGATGGCTTTGCAACAGCAGGAATTACTATTAGCTCTTCTTTCACATATACCTTAACCACCACCAACGGAGATGCGCAAGCTGCAGTTGATCTATCAGGCATCTCAGCCTTGCAAAATCTGCCAAATGCTTCTACCGCAACATTCCGTTTGTATGGATGGGGTGCTTCAGCTACTGCAGGCACTTTTGCCTTTGGAGTTTCCACTTCATCAGGAATAAATTCTTTATCTCTCATAGGAACCACATCAGCAATCACTACTTACACTACATTCCAGAATGGTGATTGGAACACTGCGTCCACGTGGTCCGCAGGGATTGTTCCGCCCATGGGAGCAGCCGTCATCATTAATCACAGTATCACGCTCACGAGTCCTCTAACAAATACTGGCAGTGTTACTGTGAGCAGTTCGGGATTGCTTGCACTTTCTTCAACTTATACGGATAGCGGAGCTACTTCTGTGAACGGGACACTGCAGTTAAATTCAGGTGGCGGCATTGCAAACAATAGCCCAACGTACGGCTCAGGATCAATGCTCCAATATAACAGCGGTGGAAATTATGGACGTAGTGTGGAATGGAACGCGACCAGTGGAGCCGGCTATCCATATAATGTTCAAGTAAGCAATAACACCACAGTGGATTTAGGAGCAAACTCCGGAAACAATGTGGCGCGACAGATCGCCGGTAATCTTACGATAGATCTTGGTGCTACACTATCAATGAATGCAACGGCGATGACTCAATCGCTGACCGTACTTGGCAGTATTTCGATTTATGGTACATTTATTCTGTCCGCCTCAAATGGCGGAGATCTTAATGCGGGTGGTAATTGGATTATGGGAGCTTCAGGCGTATTAACACCAAACAGTCGCACTGTAACATTCAACGGAAGCAGTGGTACCCAACTGCTCACCGGCAATTCCACGTTTTACAATCTCACGCTGAACAATGCTGGCGCTACCACTGATTTTGGATCAACGACAATCACAATTACGCACAACTTCACTAATTCAGCGGGGACGATGAATGGTAATGCGTCGACCATCATTTTCACCGGAAACCCAGGAAACATTCTGGGGAACAACTCCAAGAATTTTTACAATATTCAACTCGCCGCCGGTGCAAGCATCTCACATACCGGCAGCGGAAACATCCATGTTTCGAATGATTTCAGAAATGATGGCACTTTTTCACAGGCAAGTACTTTAACTACGTTCTTTGATAAGTCAGCAGCGACAGAAACTTTATCGGGATCGCCTGTTAGCACAATCTTCGGGAATGTGACTCTGGGGAAAGATGTTCCTTCAGCCACAACCACGCTGAATGCTGGCGCTCACACTTTCACGATAATTGGCGGCGCACTAACTCTTTATTCCTCGAGTACGTTTAATGGGAATACGAGCACTGTGAATTTTACTACAACGAATGTAACTGTAAGCGGCACAGGTGCCCCTTCAGTGAATTTTTACAATATCACAACAAATGTTGGAGTTGACTTCGGAACAATTTCAACTATTCTAAATGGTGGGGCATTTACATTGAATAGCGGAGGATACGTGAATAATGTTCATCCGCCAACGTATGCAAATGGATCAACTCTTATTTACAATGCTAATTACAATCGCTATGATGAATGGCAAGCCGGAAGCAATGGTGCAGGCGTGCCGTATCATGTTCAGGTTAACTCTTCCTATACATTGAACATGGATGCAAACGGAAGCGGCGCCCGTACTGCAAACGGTAACCTCACCTTGAATGGTAATTTCTCAATGGGTACAATGTTGAATGCGATAACAATCAAGGGTAGTATAGTCATTAACTCTTCGGCAGCACTCTCACTATCTGCAAGCAATGGTGGTGATATTTATGTCGGTGGAAATTGGACTTTAAATGCCGGTGCCACTTTTAGTCCGAATTCGCGCGCTGTTTTTTTTAATGGAAGCTCAATTCAAAACATTACTAATTCATCCGCCGGCACAATAAATTTCGACTATTTGGGCATAAATAATTCATCGGCATCCGGTGTACAACTTTCAAGTGGAACAAATATTTACGTCAGTACTCTTAATGGCGGCAATGGACTTCAATTGCTCAACATTGGGCCACTCGATTTAAATGGTAACACCTGTACAATCGGAAGTAATAATTACGGAACAATTGAAATTTCTGGAGGCGTGAGGAATATTACAAGTTCGTCGGGTACAGGAATTTTTGTTGAGAACGGTGGAACTGCTGCCTCGCCGCCCATTGTTTATGCTCCCGATGCAAGCACCCTTACGTTTGGTTCCAACGTTAGAGTTGAATTAAACAAGGGTTTTGATTTTGGTTCGAATTTGACCACAATCAACGGAACATTGAGATTGAATCAGAGCAGCTTTGTTTCAAACAATGCTCCTACGTATGGTACCGGTTCATTACTGCAATACTACACGAATGGAGTTTACAACCGCACGATTGAATGGGGTGCAAGTTCGGGTCCGGGTTATCCGTACAACGTTGAGTTAGGCAATAATACGACGCTTAACCCAGGAGGCTCTTCAAATACAGCAATCGCTCTTGACCTGGACCATAATCTCACCATTGACGCAGGTTCTTCTTTGTATATGGATTATGGAGGAAACTATATGTCCGTTCCTCTGGAAGTCGGTAATGATGTTGTGATTAATGGAAACCTTTCACTCTCGCAAATGTTTGGGGGCGATATACTCTTAGGAGGAAATTGGTTGCGCGCTTCCTCAGGTAACTTTTATCCGAATTTCAGAGCGGCATTTTTCAATGGATCGTTGGCCGAAACAATTTCTGTTACAGGTGGAGGTACAGAAACGTTCGATTATTTAGTAATCGACAATCCTGCCGGTGTAAGTCTTTCATCTTCACCTTCAACAAGTGTGAACATCAATTACGGGCTCACACTTACTAATGGAATTGTTAGCACTGGAACGAATCAGATTTATGTTAAGAGCACAGCTTCCAATGCGATTTCAGGATACAAGACAGACCCGACTCAGGCGAGTTATACATCGAGTTCCAGGATAAATGGTAATCTGAGACGAAATGTTGTCGTCAACACGAACTACGATTTCCCAGTTGGAACTTCTTCAAATTACGACCTGGCGACACTTAAGTTTTCAAATATCGCATCGATCACAGATGTGCTGGGGTATTTCACTTCAGGCAGCAGCGGCACTTTTACCGGATGCGAAATTAATTACACCCAAATCATCGATATGCTCAATGGTGGCTATTGGACGCTGACGCCAACCGGAAGTACTACCGGGGCAAACTATGATTTGACACTCTACGAAACAGGTTACACCAATTTTTTAAATCCACCGAGTACAATGGGATTAATTAAGCGGAGCAACTCTACTCTGCCTTGGAGCGGAACAGATTACGGCTCTGATGGCGTTCATGTGAATTCAACTCAACAAGTTTATTCTGGGCCAGTAGCCAAAGCAGTGAGAACAAGCATTCCTACTTTTTCTGATTATGCCATCGGCTTTAGCAATAACATCGTTCTTCCGATCGAGCTGACCGACTTCACTGTGAGCGCATCTGGAAATGATGCGCGGCTATGGTGGAACACTTCTTCTGAGATAAATAGTGATTACTTTGGAGTAGAGAGGAGTTTCGACGGCGAACACTTCACTCAAATTGGAGCGGTGATTGCAGCCGGATATTCTACCATGCCGCTGGATTATTCATTCACTGATAAGGACATTAATAAAAGTTCTGCTGATAAAATTTATTACCGCCTTCGCATGGTAGATCAGGATCAATCTTACAAGTATTCTTCGGTTCGATGGCTTGATCTTTACGGCAATGCAGATCAAACTGTTTTCAATGTCTTCCCGAATCCATTCAATGATGCAGTAAGCATAACCTTGAATTCAGTTGATGACGGAATCGCCCTTCTTGAGCTATCCGATCTTTCAGGTAAAATAATTTTTGAACAGAGTGTCAAAGTGATGAAAGGAAATAATTTCCTCACCCTTAATCAATTTTCTTCTTTGGCACAGGGTGTATATGTTCTTCAACTGATTGCCGGCTCTGCAAAAGTTACTCGGAAGATGATCAAGGAGTAATCATCACTCATTGTGCCGCTTTTATCTTCAGTAGGGTTTTGAATAATTTTCTACGCAATACTTTATAAACTTCAGAACATTTTTTTGCAAATGGACAAACGACTAAGTATATTTGCTTTGTTTCAGGAAAAACATCATGCGCGGAGTATTCACAGCGCTGCTTTTTTATATTATCCTTGTATATCCACGAGTAAGTAATGCTCAAGTCACAGTGAGCGGAGCTAACGTGGGCAATGGAAGTTATGCGACATTAAATGCTGCCTTTACTGCTATTAATGGCGGCTCTCAATCGGGAGCTACAATCAGCATAACAATTACAGCGAATACGATTGAATGGTTTACATCTGCTGTGTTAAATAGCGGCACATGGAACTCTTTAACAATTAAACCAAGCGGAGCTGTTACCGTGTTCAGTGGAGCGACCATAGCCATTGATTTAAATGGAGCAGATAACGTTACAATTAATGGCTTAAACACAGGCGGGAATTCATTAACCATCGATAACGAGACCAATTCGGCATCGAGTGCTGCAATCAGATTCATCAATGATGCATCAAATAATACAATTACCAATTGCACACTTTTGAATTCAAGCGATGGCACTGACGCTTCCGGACAAGGGGCAGTTGTATGGTTTTCTACCGCCGCGACAACCGGAAATGATAATAACACTATTTCATATTGCAACATAACCGGCGCATACATCCTTTCTATTTTCAACAGTCCTTCCCAAGGCATTCGGTCAAATGGATCATCAAGCTTAAAATCGAACGATAATAATACTATTGATCATTGCAATATCTATGATTTTGGGACCGACGCGTCGGCTTCTGCCTCCATGGGAATAAATATCGCAGACTACAGTTCAGGATGGACAATTACAAATAATGACATCTTTGAATCGAGCACATTAAGCTTTGCAACAGCAGACCGGCAATGGAAGGGTATTTATATTAATGTAAATAACACAACAAACGCGGGCGGTTTTACAATTACAGGTAATACCATCGGCTACTCTAATTCTTCTGCGACAGGAACTACCACAATCAGTGGAAGTACAAACATGATATATGGGATAGTTTTTAATGCACAGAATGGTGGTAGCACTTCTGCAATAAGTAACAACATCATTGCGGGGTTTAATCAAACAACCAGTCGATCGCCCACAGCAAGTGGTACCGGCTATCAAGTTTTTGCTGGCATTCTAGTTAATAATGGACCGGCCACAGTTTCCGGTAATATAATTGGCGTGACTTCGGGAACAGGGAGCATTACGATCAACTCGCAGCAGTCAACTATATCATCAACCTCGTGTGTGGTCGGAATTCTGAACTTGGGATCATCAAATAATGCAATTTCAGGCAATCAGATCGGTGGTATAGCCATTCAGGATGGTGGTGCATCAAAGTTCACCATGTCTTTTGCTGGAATTAGAAACGAGAGTACCGGCGCCGTAACTATAAGTGGAAATACAATAGGTAATTCTAGTGCTAATAATATCACATCGAGTCAAACAGGTGCTGGTCTGATTGGAATTTATCTCGGAAGTTCGAGTGGAACAGTTTCTGTTTCATCAAATACCTTGCAAAATTTTCATCACTCAGGACAAAATACCGGTACGGGTACTTCAGCTTCGGTAATCGGCATACTATGTAATGGAACTGGAGGAACCTACTCACTATCGCAGAACAATATTTCAAGTCTCGCGAACAGCTACTCCGGTTCATCGGCAGCTATTCATGTTTACGGAATGCTCCTCAATCAAAGTGGGAATGGTCATACGGTTTCTCGGAATAAAATTTATGATGTTCAATTGTCAAACGCAAATACCTCGGCCACCGTTGATGCAATCCGAATTTCAGGAGGTACAATGAGCATTTACAACAATCTTATCGGATTAGGATCTCCTATCACAACAAACCCGACAATTGTTGGTATCGAACTTCCAAGTGGCACACCAACACCCTCAATTTATTTCAATACTATATTGATAAACGGCTCTTATGCCGGAGCAGCAGCATCTTCCACCTACGCGCTCAAGATAACCTCGAATAGTTCCGGAACGCAGGTAGTCGATAATATTTTTTACAACGTGCGTTCAACAAATGCTTCATCAAGTAATTGGGCCTTTTATTGCAATGCGATCGCACAAGTAAATAATCTCACTGCCTGCAACTACAATAATTTTTATGTCTCGGGAACCGGAACAAAACTGTTGGGTTATGCCGCTAACACCTACAACACGGTGGCGAACTGGAATACAGCTACAGGCAAGGATGCAAACTCCCTCTCACAATCGGTCACTTTTATTTCCACCACCGGTTCCAATGCAGGATTTCTTCACATTAACCGAACAAGCTGCGCATCCACTTTGTCGGGAACTCCAATTGCCGGAATTACCACAGACTACGATGGAGATTCCCGGAGTGCAACGGCACCTTCCATGGGAGCTGATGAAATTGGTTATGTTACATGGACAGGTGCAACCAGCACAGATTGGAATACTTCAACAAACTGGAATAATGGTCTTGTTCCAACGATTTATTATGACGTTACTGTACCGTCAGGCGTAACGAACAATCCTATCATTTCTACGACAACCGCTACCTGTCATTCTCTAACAATTAACTCCGGTGCCACACTTTCTATGCAAAGCAGCGGCAAGCTTACAATTGATGCGACTTGTTCATCAGGAAGCTTCACCAATAATGGAACATTTAGCGCAGGTTCTGCAAGCGAAGAAGTCGCTTTTGTGAATGGGAGTAATAAGGTAAGCGGAACTGTTATATTCAATATTGTGAGTACAAAAAATTCACTTGACTTCGGAACAGGCTCAACAGTCAGCAATATGCTTCGGCTCGATAATGGCGGAACCATTGCGACAAATGCTCCTTATTATGCTCAGGGAAGTACATTGGATTATGCAACTGGTGGAACACTGAATCTAACTTCAACAGAGTATTCATGGAAAACCGGAACACTTGGCAGCACACCGGGCGTACCCTGGAATGTGGAAATAAATTCATCAGGAACTGATGTGCGAACGAGCGATAATCAGGATCGCACAGTGAGGAATGATTTCAGTATTCTCAGTGGTACATTTGAATTAGGAACTTCAGGTTTTCTCTCAGGGAATTTGACGGTAGGAGGGGACTGGCAACGAAATGCAAGCGGAACTTCTTTCGTGCCTAATCAGAATAAAGTCACTTTCAACAGCTCGGTTAATGCGAGCACACAAGCTCAATCAATAACGATCAATGGCGGAGGCAACGAAACTTTCTATGATCTGGAAGAAAATAATTCGCTTGGCTTGACGCTCTCCGGAACAACAAAGGCGTACGTTACTGCCCATCTTTATTTAACAAATGGAATCATAACCACTGGCAGCAATGAAGTTTATGTTAGCAACAGTGCTTCAGGTTCCATATCAGGTTATCAAACCAATCCTTCATTGGGAACTTACCTTTCAAGCTCCAGAATCAATGGAAATTTGAGACGTGCAGTTGTAGTGAGTAACAATTACGATTTTCCGATTGGCACGAGTTCTAACTATGAACTTGCCACAATAAAGTTTTCCAATGTAGCCTCAATTACTAACGTACTCGGATTTTTTACATCAGGAACAAGCGGCACATTCACAAATTGTTCGATCAATGGCACTTCAATTACCGGTATGCTCAATGGCGGGTATTGGACAATGACTCCGACAGGAACTACCTCTGGTGCGATATACGATCTGACTCTCTATGAAACAGGATATTCAAACTCAATATTGTCATCTAACTACATCGGGCTAATTAAAAGAAGCTCATCCCTAAATCCATGGTCCGGCACCAGTTTCGGCTCAGATGGTACTCACGTAAATTCAACACAGGTGCTTTATTCCGGTCCGGTTGCACTGGCGAAGCGAACAAGCATTCCCACATTTTCTGACTATGCGATTGGCTACAGCAATAATATTGTACTTCCCATTGAACTGATAGACTTCATCGTAAATCAATCAGGAAATGATGCATGGCTATCATGGAATACTGCTTCCGAGTTCAACAGCGATTATTTTGGAGTGGAGAGAAGTTTTGACGGCGAAAATTTTGTGCAAATCGGATCGGTGCCAGCGGCAGGATATTCTTTGACCCCATTGAACTATTCCTATGACGACGATGACATTAATGAATTTTCTTCTGACAAAATTTATTACCGGCTCCGTATGGTAGATCAGGATCAGACCTACAAATATTCCGTAGTGCGCTGGATCAATTTTGCAGATCATGTAAATGAAACGCACTTCAGCGTTTTTCCTAACCCATTCACCGATGCGGTAAGTGTATGGTATAATTCTGTGCGTGATGAACAAGCTGTAATTCAACTATGTGATGTTTCAGGAAAAATAATTTTTGAACAGCCCATTAAGGTCTCAATTGGAAATAATTTCTTTACTATGAATCAGTTTTCCTCTCTTGTGCAGGGCATTTACTTGCTTCATTTCAATTCCGACCGAATTGCTTTCACTCAGAAAATCCTCAAAGAGTGAATTTCATCCTTCGCTGCCCTGTGTCTTTTACATAAAACTAATTTGCGGTTCTTAAAGCTTGGGATTCCGTTGAAGAAGCAGAACTTTGCCATGGATTTATGACAAGCCACACCATTCGTATTATCATCTTCATGGCTATCATTGCCATTGCCGGCATTGTGGTAATGCAGATCTTTTGGTTTCGGCAGGCATTCGATGTGAAGGAAAAACAGTTTGATCAAAACGTGTACACTTCCTTGCAGCACGTGGGTGAGCAAATTCTGGCCATCAATCAGCAACAGATTCCGAATACAAGTCTGGTGAATCAGCTTTCAGGAAATTATTTCGTGGTGAGCGTGAATGGTGAAATTGACACGAAAGTTCTCGAGTCACTATTGAAAGCAGAATTTCAGAACAGGAACCTCGAACAGGATTTTGAATACGGTGTATACGATTGCAATCATCAAAAACTTGTTTACGGAAACTATGTTTCGTTTACCAAAGATGAAAAGCAGCAACACACCAAGGAATTGCCTCAATGGAAAAACGATCTCTATTATTTCTCAGTAAATTTTCCGAATAAGAAGAGCGAGATCATCGGAAGTCTTGGTATTTGGATTTACTCTTCCATTGTGCTGCTGATTGTTGTTGGTTTTTTTGCTTTTTCTCTCATCGTAATTTTTCGCCAGAAACAATTAGCGGAAGTGCAAAAAGATTTTGTGAATAACATGACTCATGAATTCAAGACACCTGTTTCAACTATTTTAGTGACTTCACGGCTACTGAACAAAAATGAAGTGCAGAGTAACCCTTCTTCAGTGAGCCAGTATGCTTCGCTTATTCAGTCGGAAGCCATGCGGCTGAAAAGCCAGGTGGAACGGGTGTTACAGGTTGCAGTATGGGATGAAAAAAAGCTGCGTTACAAATTTGAAGAGGTGAATCTCCATATTTGCCTCGAGCAGTCAATCAACGGTGTGGAGCAAATTGTGAAAGAGAAGAAAGGAAAAATTGCAAAGAGGTTCAGGTCAGAAAAATTTTTTGTGAAGGGTGATCAGCTTCATTTGTCAAATGTATTTTACAATCTGCTCGACAATGCTGTTAAATATAACGAACGTGAACCGGATATTGAAGTCACGACTTTTAATGAGGGTAATGAGATAAAAATATTGATTAAGGACAACGGGATCGGAATTGATTCACGCAATTTGAAACACATCTTCGAGCGCTTCTTCCGGGTGCACACGGGTGATGTGCATGACGTAAAGGGATTTGGTCTCGGATTATATTATGTTAAAAAAGTAATGCACGATCATCAAGGGAAAATCAGTGTGACAAGTTCACCCGGAGTAGGAACAGAATTTTTACTTTCATTTCCTCTAAGTTCATGAAAGCCACAGCAAAAATATTACTCGTGGAAGATGACCGAAGCTTATCGCGTGTCATCAAAGATTACCTGGCTTTGTCGCAATTTGATGTGACGGTTTGTGAAGACGGAGCAGTCGCTCTCGAGGAATTCAAAGCAAAACCGTTTGACCTCTGCATTGTTGACGTGATGCTTCCGAGAATGGATGGCTACACGCTGGTAGAAAAAATGCGTGCATTAAACAAAACAATGCCGGTGCTGTTTCTCACATCCAAATCGGCAAAAGAAGATCGCATTAAAGGATTCGTGAAAGGTGGCGACGATTTTATCACCAAGCCATTTGATATCGAAGAGTTGGTTTTACGAATCAATGTTTTTCTCAAGCGAAGCGGCAATCAGAGCACTGAAAAAATATTTCACTTTGGAAAATGCGCTTTCGATTATTCCAATTATCAGCTTGCTGTCAATGATCATAAACAAAAACTCACGGAAAAGGAAGCTGAAATTCTGCGTGTGCTTTGCATGAATCGAAACCGGGTGATGCCGCGTGAAGAAATGCTGCAGATGGTGTGGGGTCGCAATGATTATTTCTTAGGGCGAAGCATGGATGTATATATTTCAAAACTCAGGAAATATCTCTCTCCGGATTCTTCAGTTGAAATCGAAAACCATCATGGTATAGGATTCAAGCTGAATGAAAAATCCACATCCTGATCCGATACGGAACACTTGCTCCTGAATTTCGTAAGTTGCAGTAGGCTTATGTCACCCCGTTACCGGCTTATAACTTTATTATCATTGATATGTACAGCAGCTTCAGTGTTAGGGCAGCCGCCGGATTTTCATTTTCAGAATATCACCACAGCTAATGGTTTATCGAGTAATCAGATCACCTGCCTCTATCAGGATCATGATGGATTTCTGTGGATCGGCACACACTTCGGATTGAATCGCTATGACGGCAATGAGGTGCAGACGTTTTATCACGACAATCAAAATCCGAATTCTATTTCAGGAAACGATATTGTCGATGTTCTCGAAGATCAGCAAAATATTTTTTGGATTGCAACCAAAGATGGAGGGCTTACCCGCTATGATCCGTCGCAATTACGGGATAAGCAATTCCATCAATTCAAAAACAATCCCGGTGATCGAAATTCGATTGCCACCAATCGTTTAACCTGCGTTTTTGATTACAGCAGCGAATATTTGTTCGTGGGTGCCGAAGTATGCAGCGGATTTTTCATAAACAAAAAAAACTTTGAGATCAGGTATTTGAATCTTAATTTTCTCAAGGATGCTTTTTTCGATCCGGAACACGCAATAGCTGTTCCTTCATCTACGAACGACTGGATTCATCATGTTTACAGAGAAGATTCATTTTTATATGTTTCATTTCTGATCGGAGGTTACGTTTATCGGATCAATGAGCGTCACCATAATTTTATCATTCCGTGGCAAGGAGGATTATCCACCGCTGCCTATTCCATACCGTCGTTTGCTGTTGACGGAAATAATGCATGGCTCAGCGCCTGGAGTGAAGGATTATTTCTTCAGGAAGGATTTCTTCAGGACACTGCTAAAATTCCGATTCAGAAAAAAATGATCGCTATCGGCGATCAGATACTTTGCGTGGCTCCATGGAACAATGGCTACATGCTGGCAGGAAGCAAATCCACCGGGCTATATGTAGTGAACAGGGGAAACTTTTCCTTCAGTAACCTTCGTCACGATCGCAGTGATGACTTCAGCATAGCTTCGAACAAAATCAATTGCATTTTCAAAGATCGCAAAGGCATTCTTTGGATTGGAACTGCGAATGGACTCTCAAAATACAATCCATTGCAGTGGCAATTTCATGCTGAGCAGTTATCCGGGAATGAAGAAACAGACATTACTCATTTCAGCATTCATGAAGATGAAAGCGGAACCTTGCGGATGTGCTCGAGTAAAGGCATCTTTGAAAAAGCATTGGGTGATCCTCTATTTCACCTTCATCAATTCACTTTTCAAAATGTATTGCTTTCGCCCACTTTCATTTTTAAAAGTGAAAACGGTAATTCTTACATGTGCACTGAAAGAAATTTTCTAAAGTACAATCCCGCCAATGAAACTATCGATACCATTCGGGTTAATAAATACCAGGAAAAAAAAATCGCCAGCATCTACGCATTTACATTTCAGTTCAGAAATGCGATTGATGATACCATTGGCGGCCATCGTTTTTTTGTATTTGGAATTTTGGGTGACGGCCTTTCATTTTATGATCTGGTGACCGAGAACTACTATTTCATGGTCACCTCATCCAATCTTCCCAAAAGCATTCCGGACAATTTGATCCATGCTGTAGCAAAAGATAAATCAGGAGCTATTTGGGTGGGAACGGCCAACGGATTGTGCAGATGGAACCGCAGTTTTCCCCCGCAAAATAATTTTACTTCTTATGCAAACGTGCCCGGAAATGACTCCACGATTTCGGGCAACAATATCACCGGTATTCTTGCCGATGAACAAAATCACCTTTGGATCACAACTGACGGAAACGGACTCAATGAGTTTGACGGAATAAGATTTCACCGTTACCAGACTTCAGAAATTTCAGGTAACAACATGTATGGAATTTATGAAGATGACAGAAACCGATTTTGGATTCCGACTCCGAAGGGGTTTGAAATTTTTGACAGGGGAAAGAAAAGTTTTGATGAAGTGAATCTCCTGAATCCGGAATGGATACTTCAGTACCCCGCGCGAATGCTGAAAAGGAATGACGGAACATTTTGTTACGGAGCCGGCAACTATTTCATTTCCTTCAATCCCGATTCATTCCATTTTGAAAATGCTCACCCTGTTGTTTACCTCACTGATTTCAAAGTGATGGATAAAAGCATTTTCCAAACCACTTCATTTACAAATTTGAAATTCGCTTACAATCAGAATTTTTTTGTCATCAATTTTTCTTCACAGCAATTGGCTTTGTCATCTCCGGTGCGCTACTCGTATCAGTTGAAAGGGCTCAATGATAGTTGGATGAATTCAGGAACGGATGGTCGTGCAAGTTTCACGAGTTTGCCACCGGGAAAATACGTACTTAACGTGAAAGCATTCATCAATGCAGATCAACAAGGCACTTCTGTTCCGTTGGTTTCATTTCAGGTAGAAGAACCATTTTGGATGCAGTGGTGGTTCGCGCTTTTATGCACGCTTGCTGCCTTGCTGATTGTTTATGTCATTTTTCAAATTCGGTTGCGACAACTGCTGCGTGTGCAGGAAATCCGCCATCGCATAGCCACAGATCTTCATGATGACATTGGTTCGGCGTTGAGCAGTATTTCAGTGAGCAGTCAGTTGGCTAAAAAGTTTTCAGATCAGGGTGATGATAAAGTAGATCGTATTCTCTCGCGCATCAATTCCACTTCACGAGAGACGCTCGAAAGCATGAGCGATATTGTGTGGGCCATCAATCCGAAAAATGATTCCGGTAAAAACATGATTCAGAAAATGCAGCGCGTAACTGCCGATTTACTCGAATCAAAGGGAATTGCTGTTCATTTCAACTTTGCCGACAACTTTGAAAAAATGAAGCTCGGCATGGAAAGCAGAAAAAATTTGTTTCTCATTTTCAAGGAAGCGGTAAACAATATTTCAAAGCACAGCGGTTGTGACCAGGTAAATGTTTTCCTCGAATTTCAGAATCATCATCTTACTATGAAAATAGAAGATGACGGAAAGGGTTTTATTGTGACCAAAAGCTCACTCGGCAACGGACTTGACAGTATGAAGCACCGTTCTGAACAGTTAGCAGGAGCGCTACAGGTTGTTTCTTCAGAGGGAAAAGGGACAAAGATTGTGCTTGACGTTGATCTCACGAAAATTCGGGATTGACATTGAATTGGGATACGGCTAATCTTGCAATCCGGAAAAAGCTGAACTTCGTTACTAATTCTGATAATGACTTAAAGAAGGTCGAGTAATTAAAGGAGTATAACCACCAATCTCCATGACCAAAAAAATTCGCGTTGTCATTTTCGATGACCACCCGGTCATCAGGGACAACATTGAAATGCTGGTTGATGCTGAGGACGACATGATATGCACCGGCATGTTTCCCGATTGCAGTGATTTGGAACGCAAGATTGAGAAGTCGAATCCCGATGTAATTATCATGGATATTCAAATGCCGGGGATCAATGGAATTGATGGTGTGAAGCAAATCAGAAAAAAATTTCCTGCCGCAAAAATCCTTATGCAAACGGTGTTTGAAGATGAGCAGAAAATATTCGACTCAATTTGCGCCGGTGCGTCTGGTTATATTTTGAAGAAGAGTTCTGCAGAAGAGATCGTGAAAGCTATTCGCGATACTCATGAAGGTGGCTCACCCATGACACCAACCATCGCAATGAAAGTACTCGAAAAGTTTCGGCTCGATCATAAATCTGAAAATGAAGAAGGCGACTTTGGCCTGAGTGATCGGGAGAAAGAAATCCTGACCCTTCTTTCCAAAGGGAGGAGCTACAAAATGATCGCTGATGAACTTGGAATAAGTTTTTACACAGTGGACTCTCACATTCGTAAAATTTACGACAAGCTTCATGTACATTCCATGACAGAAGCAGTAGATAAAGCACGGCGGGGAAGAATGATCTACTGAAATAGTTTAATTGAGTCTCAATACTGCCTGTATTTTAATATTTCCGGCATGAGTTAAAGGTAAGTTATCACGAATTTTCGGGATTGTAAGCGATAGTTCAATCATTCACCTTTGTGCGGGGGAAAAATACCTTCCTCTGCTTAAAACACATTTCACTTTTTTTGGGAACCCTAAAATTATCATCATGAAATCACTATTACGATCCTTCATCACATTGGCAGCGATATTCACATTCGCAAGCTATGTAGCAAAAGCTGACACAGAACCTGATAATAATACTCCGGCAGGTGCTGATCTCATGGCACAAAATGATTCTGTCTCGGGCAATATAGCATCCACATCCGCTGATTTTTACGATTACTATGTGTTCACCACCACACAGGATGGTGACATTACATTAACACTAAAGACCGACAATGGCGGTTATAGGTATCTCTACCTATACGACTCTGATGGTTCTACTCAACTTGGAGGGACTGCCAATTACGGACCTTCGCCAATTCAAGCCACAGTGTATGGTCTTGCAGCCGGCACTTATTATGCTCTCGTTTACACTAATTCTACATCTTACACCGGGTCTTATACATTGTTAAATTCCATCGCAACGCCTGCAATTGCTAACGATGTTGAACCAAATGATTCCTATACATCTGCTCTTCCTATGACTGAAAATGGAAGCGTAAGTGGTCACATCGCTTATCGGTTTAACGGAGGTTCATTTGATGGTTCTGATTACTATCAATTTACTACTACAAGTGATGGCAGCATTAATTTGTCTTTGACCACTGATAATACCGGTTACCGGTACATATATCTTTACGACAATAACGGAACTACCCAACTGGGCTCAGCATCGAATTTCGGTCCGGGCCCCGTAAGTTTTACTGTTAATGGTTTGGCTGCAGGAACTTATTATGCGCTCGTATATACCAATTCAAATAACTACTATGGTGGGTACACGCTTACAAATACGGTAACGCCTGACGGTATTACAAATGATATAGAACCCAACGATGACCCGGCTCACGCCTTAACAATGGCTGAAAACGGAAGTGTCTCAGGTCATATCGCATTCAGATTCAACGGAGGCTCTTTTGATGGAAGTGATTATTATCAATTCACCACCACGAATGACGGCAGTATTAGTCTTTCTCTTGCGACCGACAACACGGGTTATCGGTACATTAATCTTTACGATGCAGATGGAACCACCCTACTTGGTTCGGCAGCGGATTATGGTCCTGATCCCGTAAGTTTTACGGTCAATGGTTTGGCTGCGGGCACATATTATGCAAGGGTTTATACCAATTCAAATAGCTACTATGGAGGATACACTCTAACAAATTCCGTAACTACTGACGCAATTACTAATGACACTGAGCCTAATAATATACCGGATGAGGCAGGAATTATGCTTGAAAATGGCAGCGTAACGGGTCACATCGCCTATCGCTTAAATGGTGGGTCAATAGATAATTATGACTATTATAAGTTCACCACGTCCAATGATGGCAATATCACTTTATCACTTACTACCTATAACACCGGTTACCGGTATATTTATCTTTATGACAACAATGGAACCACCCAACTTGGTGGGGCGGCGGATTACGGTCCCGATCCTGTAAGTTTTACGACTAATGGCTTGGCCGCAGGAACTTATTATGCATTGGTTTATACCAGTTCAAATAGCTACTACGGAGGTTATATACTTACAAATACGGTTACGCCTGCTTCCGTTCCCAATGATCCGGAACCGAATGATGCCTTTGCTTCTGCATCTCCTATGCTATCAACAGACACGGTAACAGGCCACATTGCTTACCGGTATAATGGGGGCGCCATCGACAACAATGATTATTGGAAATTGTCGAACTGCGTGCCGGGGGACATTACAGCCACGGTTACAAATGACAATGGCAATTACATATATCTATACCTGTACAATTCAAGTTTCAGTCAAATAGCTTCCGGAGCTGCTTACGGTTCTGTCTCCATTTCAAAAACGGGTCAGGCTCCAGGAATTTATTACCTTTTAGTTTACACCAACACAAACTCATATTATAGCGGCTATCAGCTTATCAGTAATCTGGCGAGTGTAATACCACCGCTTACAGTTTCTGTCACTTCAACCACTAATGCTACTTGTGGATTGGCTAATGGAGCTATTGATATTACAGCAAGCGGTGGCACCCCGGATTATGCTTACAGTTGGTCAAACAGTTCAACCAGTGAAGACCTGAGTAGCCTCAATGGCGGAACTTACAATGTAACAGTGACTGACGTGAATGGTTGTGTGGCAACCACCTCTGCTTCTATTTCACAATCCACTGCAGTTGAATTATCCGAAACTCACACCAATGTGTCTTGTGCCGGAGGCTCGAATGGTTCAATTGATCTAACGGCTACCGGCGGCATTCCATCCTATACTTATTCATGGTCTAATGGTGCAACAACTGAAGATGTCAGCGCGCTTGCTGCCGGATCATACACCGTGACGGTAACGGATCAGGTGGCGTGCTCAGCATCTACTTCGGTCAGTATCACTCAGCCGAATCCGATCTCAATTTCATCTTCCGTCACTGACCCTTTATGCAATGGTGATGAAAATGGTTCCATCGACATCACAGTCAATGGAGGAACATCTCCTTATGGCTACTCATGGAGCAACAGCGCAACTTCTGAAGATATCTCCGGAATTGGCGCGGGAACCTATTCAGTAACGGTCACTGATCATAACGGATGTACAAAGAGCAAGAATAACATTGCTGTCACGGATCCTGCAGTTCTTTCAGCGTCTGAATCACACACTGATGTTACAACACAGGGAGGAAGTGATGGATCTATTGATGTGACAGTGACCGGAGGTACCACACCATATTCTTATTTGTGGAATGACGGCGCCACCACTGAAGATCGCTCTGGTTTAAGTGTAGGAAATTATTCGGTTATTATAACCGACGCTCACGGATGTACATCTTCACTGTCAATTGATATCCATGAGCCGGGATGCAATCTCAGTTTGTCAACTCAGGTTACTGATGCGCTCTGCAATGGCGATGCCAACGGAGCAATTGATTTGACAGTAAACGGTGCAAATGGAAGTGTAAGTTATTCATGGAACGATGGTACAACTTCCGAAGATCGTACAGGATTAACAGCAGGCACCTATTCAGTTACAGTCACTGACGAAGCAAATTGCAGTGCAAATACAAGCGCCACAGTTCATCAGCCTGATGTGCTTTCACCTTCTGAAACTCATACTGATGTTTCTACCAATGGCGGAAGTGACGGCTCCATTGATGTTACCGTAAGCGGAGGTACGACACCGTATTCATATTTGTGGAATGATGGTGCAACCACGGAAGATCGATCCGGACTTAGTGCAGGAAGTTATTCGGTTGTTATAACCGATGCTCACAGCTGCTCATCGTCACTCTCAGTCGATATCAATCAGCCGGGATGCAATCTTAGTCTTTCAACTCAGGTGACAGATGCACTTTGCAACGGTGATGCAAACGGCGCAATTGATTTGACAGTAAACGGTGCTAACGGAAATGTTACCTACTCATGGAATGATGGTGCAACTTCAGAAGATCGTACAGGATTAACAGCGGGAACTTATTACGTTACCGTTAGTGATGAAGCGAATTGCAGTGCAAGCACCAGCGCAACCGTTCATCAACCTGATGTGCTTTCTGCATCTGAAACTCACACGGATGAAACTTCAGCCGGAGCGCATGATGGAACGATTGATGTAACAGTAAGTGGCGGAACTTCACCATACTCCTATGCGTGGAATGATGGTGCAACCTCTCAAGATCGGACAGGATTGTCAGCGGGAGATTACTCTGTAGCTATATTAGATTCGCACGGATGTTCGACTTCACTCGATGTGACTATAAGCGTGTCTGGCTGCGTATGTCAAACTCCAACTAATGTAACCATCACTGGTTTGGAAAATGACATGGTTCAGGTTTGTTGGGATGCACAGAGTTGTGCAAGCGGATACATTCTGCAATATCATTGGAAAGGACATACAAACTGGATTACGATGGACATCACTTCACCTGACCACTGCGGTACTTTTGATCTCGAGGGTCATGCTGATATTTATGTGCGGGTAGCAACAATTTGTACTGATGGCAGCACCACTGCTTACACAGATCCGATTCTCTACCATTATAAATCACCCTGTGTAGCGCCCAGTGATTTGTACATTACAGACTTGACATCAAGTTCGGTAACATTCCATTGGACGCCCGGTACAACCACTCACATGCAGGCTGTTCACTACAATGTGTCTGGCTCAACGGTAACGTATGGTCATGTTCTTTCAGCGAGTGCGTCTCAATGGTCAGCTTGGAGTTTGCAACCTTCCACCACCTACGGATGGCGAGTGAAGGGTGACTGCTACTCTGTAACGAAGCGATTCACGACACCTTCAGGAGGCCAGGATAAACTCGACAACAATGCTGAAACCGCTTTGATGGTTTATCCGAATCCTACTTCATCGCTTGTTCAGGTGAGTTATCAGAATGTTTCTGATGGAACGGTTACAATGAGAATTTTTGATATCACCGGAAAAGTGATGTACAATCAGCAAATGCAGGAGCCCGCCGGAAGTGTTTCGAGCCAGCTGGATATTTCAGCATTCGCGGCTGGGGTTTACACCTTGCAAGTGATTATGCCGGATGGTACGGTTGCAAATCAAAAGATCGTGAAGGTTCAGAAATAATAATTCTCATTTCCCTCATTTGCCGGAAACCCTTTTGCATTGCGAAAGGGTTTCCGGTTTTTGGGAATTGGAAAATTATTCGCTTGGAAATCCGTCAAATTTTCCATCAGTGATTTTTACTGAATCTCCGTCAGCAGCGTTGTAAACCACCACATCAAAAGTTCCGCTTGACATTCCTTTTTTCACTGAAGAAATGGTAAGAGATCCGGTGCCCACATAAGGCTCATAAAGTTTGCTGCCATGGTAGTATTGAACGAAAACTCCGTTCACTGAATCCATCGTGAAGGTTGTGGTATTGATTGTATGAAGCTGAAGTTCAATCCGGCTGCTGTCACTGTTCTTAAGCCCGATGTAGCTCCACTCATTCGTGCCTTTGTAAAAAGTCGTGAAATCAGCATTCCACAAGTTTGCATTCACCGTGGCTGCCATGGTGGGTGAGTAGTTGTATTTCTTGCAGGAATAAAATATGATGAGAAGAATTGCTGCTGCACACATTGTGCTGATCACTCTCGGTTTACTGTACACTCGAAAATTATTTTCCTGAAAAATTTCAGCGGCAAAACTAATGCGATGAATTCAAAATCATTTTTCACAACGAAACGGAATTGAGTTTGCAATGCGATTTCACTTTTTTACTATTGTGAAGAATACCTTCGCATCATGTTTAAATTTCCGTACGTTAAGAATCTAATGAGAAATTTGTTAACTGCAGAAAGAAGATTTTTTTCGGTAGCATTGATGCTTACATTGATCATCATTTCAATCCCTCTTTCTTCTTGCCAAAATAAAACGCCAAAAATTACACAACAAAGTCAGCAGTCGCCAACCGCCCAGCTTAAGCCAGTTGGCAATCCTTCATTTCTTGATTCACTCTCGAAACGCACATTCCACTACTTCTGGGATTTGGCTGATGCCGTGAGCGGACAAATCCCTGATCGCTGGCCTTCAAAATCTTTTTCAAGCATTGCTGCAACAGGATTCGGGCTCACCTGCTATTTGGTAGGCGTGGAACGCGGCTACATCACGCGCGAAGAAGCAGCCGAGCGTGTTTTAAAAACATTGAAATTTCTGAATGATGTTCCGAAAGGAAATCAATCGTCAGGTATTGCCGGTTATCGCGGATTTTTTTATCACTTCATCGACTTGAGAACCGGATTGCGTTTCAAAAATGTAGAGCTTTCGACGATTGACACGGCGTGGCTGATCGCCGGAATTCTTTCCTGCCAAACATATTTCGATGGCGACAACGACACCGAAAAACAAATTCGCGACATCGCCGACTCTCTGTATCGTGACGTTGAGTGGGATTGGGCGATGAATGGAAAATCCACGATGAGCATGGGCTGGCATCCGGAAGAAGGATTTCTCGATGTTTCTTATAAAGGCTACAACGAAGCGATGATGCTGTACATCCTCGCTCTCGGTTCGCCGACACATCCCATCGACGCTAACGCATGGAAAGCCTGGACTGAAACTTATCAGTGGGGAAAGTTTTACGGAGAACAATATGTAAGCTTCGGTCCGCTCTTCACGTATCAATATTCGCACATGTACATTGACTTCAGAGGAATTGAGGATGATTACATGAAGCAAAAAGGAATTGACTATTTCGAATGTGCGCGTCGAGCCACGTTTGCAAACCGTGCTTACTGCACTGCAAATCCTTCCGGGTTTGTCGGTTACGATTCAACAACATGGGGATTAACGGCCTGCGATGGTCCGGGTGATAATGAAAATTCAAATCCGAATATTCACTTTATGGGTTACAGCGCTCGTGGTGCCGCACAGTGGTATGTCTCAGATGACGGAACCATTGCACCCACTGCAGCCGGCGGCTCCATTCCATTCGCTCCTGAAATTTGCATTCCCGCTCTTGAAGGAATGAAAAATAAATATGGCTCGATGATTTATGGTCAATATGGATTCAAGGATGCATTCAACCTTACGTATAAGGATAAAAACGGAAAGCAAGGTTGGGTAGATCAGGACTATCTCGGCATTGATCAGGGACCAATTGTGATTCAGATTGCAAACTATCAGAACAGTTTTGTGTGGAATCTGATGAAAAAAAATCCGTACATCGTTACGGGTTTGAAGAAAGCCGGATTCACGGGAGGGTGGCTTGATAAAATGTGAGATGAATTTTTTCTGAAGCAAAATGGTTAAAGGAATTCATCCCGAATCTAAATGGAACCCAGGCAAAACTCTACTGAGAAAATTGATGCGATTGAAGGCGACTTCAAGATTTTCGCTCTCGATACACCCGACAATGAAGAAACGCGAAACTTCAATCCAAAGCCGCATCGCCACGCTTACCAGGAAATAATTTTCATAGAGAACGGAACAGCTTGTCACCGCATAGATGGAGAAGAATACAGGGTTGAATCTCCGGTTGTGATTCTTGTTGCGCAGGGGAAAATTCACGCTTTCGTTCCGCATCCGCACATGAAAGCGTTTGTCGTTCGATTCACGGAACAATTCATCAGCAACTGCGATGCTGATCTCTTCTCACAGTTTTTTGCTCTTTCGAAAATTCCGCTCGCGAATCCGGAGTCGCAGGAGAAAATTCGCAATCTGTTTCAGATGATGCTGAAAGAATTCAAAAGTGAGAAACCAAATAAATCTTTTCTCCGCCATTTGCTGCAAGCGCTAATAGAAGTGCTTCGCGATCTGAGAGAAAAAAAATTGTGTGACGGAAAAGTGATTTCAAAAAGCAACTATGAACTCTTTGGAAAGTTTCTTCAGCTTCTCGAAAAACATTTTACTGAACAACATTCAGTAGAATTCTACGCTTCCAATCTCAACATCACACCAAAAAAACTCGGAATCGTTTGCAAAGAAATTTTCGGAGACAGTCCTTCACGAATTATCGAGAAACGTTTGATCCTCGAAGCAAAAAGACTGTTGATGTACTCTTCGCAGTCGGTGGCTGAAATCACGTTTGCTCTCGGCTTCAATGATCAATCTTACTTCACAAAAGCATTCCGCAAAAACGAAGGTGTGACACCCACGACTTTTCGCGAGAGAAATATCGCCGCCTGATTTCTTTCCTGTCGGAAGAAAATTACCAATCAAAGTCAGAAAAGTTCTAAAGGCGTGGCTTCACCGCAGCGGAACTTTGCATCGTCAATTTTGAAAATCTAAAAACAAAACATAATAACCATGACAACTGTAATTGAAAATCCGACGACCACTCTCTGGAAGATTGATCCGTCACATTCTGAAATCAAATTCAAAGTGAAACATCTCATGATCTCCACCGTCGCGGGGCATTTCGAAAAATTTGATGCTTCGGTTGAAGCCGAAGACGACGATTTTGAAAATGCACAGATCACCTTCGAAGCTGACATTGACAGCGTATCAACGAAAGACCCGAAGCGCGAAGCACATCTGAAGACTTCTGATTTTTTCGATGCAGCGAATCATCCCAAGATGACGTTCGTGTCAAAATCATTTAAGAAGACGAGCGGAAAAGATTACAAACTCATCGGCGATCTCACCATTCGCGGGATAACGAAGGAAGTAAAGCTCGATGTGCGTTATCATGGCTCGGCAAAAGCCTGGGGTGCTGATATTGCTGCATTCGAAATCGTTGGAAAAATAAATCGGCAGGATTTCGGATTGCACTGGAGTGCCCTCACTGAAGCAGGCGGAATGATTGTGAGCGATGAGGTAAAGATCGAGATCAATGCAGAGTTCAAGAAAGTAGTTCCTGCCTAGTCAGGAAAAGATTCTAAAAATGTTTGTGAGTGGGTGCAAGTTGCAGGAGAATAAAAGGCCTGCAACTTTTTTATTTCTCCCATGAAATATGAGCGTTGCGCTTAGGGATTATCCGGTCAATCCGGAGAAATGTGGACAATTAGTGTAAAAGTTACACTAAATAAATTATAAGTGTCATTTGTACACTAAGTCAGGAATTTTATATTTGCGCAAACACACATCCCCTGATCATCGTTTTTCTCATGGCTAAATTCAGGCTGCCGAAACTTCACTCTGACTTCTCGGTTGACTGCGTGATTTTCGGTTTTGATGAAGGCGAATTGAAAGTATTGCTCGTAGAGCGCAACGAGCCGCCCTATGAAGGATGGATTGCCATTCCGGGAAATCTGGTTTACGATCATGAAGACATTCATGAAGCAGCCGCGCGTGTGCTCTACGAACTTACCGGCTTGAAAAATATTTTCCTTGAGCAGTTTTATTCTTTCGGTGAAATTGATCGCCATCCGCAGGGGAGAGTGATCACCGTTGCTTATTACTCCATTATCAAAAGTTCAGTGAATGGTTTGCACCCCGTGAGCGGATACACGCGCAAAGCATTCTGGTGTCCAGCCGATAAAATTCCCAAGCTTGCATTCGATCATAATCAAATTGTTGAGCGGGCGCTTGAGACGTTGCGACACAAGATTCAGTACGAGCCCGTGGGTTTTGAATTGCTTCCTGAAAAATTTACCCTCACACAACTGCAGCATTTATACGAAGCGATTCTCGAGAAGAAAGTTGACAAACGAAATTTCAGAAAGCGGATATTGCGATACGGTTTAGTGAGTGAACTGAAGCAAAAACAGAAAAACGTTTCACACCGTGCGGCAGCGTATTTCAAATTCAACAAAAGAAGATATGCCGATTTGAAGAAGAAAGGATTTATCTTCGGAATAAAATAATTGAAGAGTAAAAACTGATTCAACGACTTGCAAACCTGAATTCAATCCCCATGCGAAAAACTTTACTCTGCATTTTGTGCAGTTGCATTTCTCTCTGGGCTTCGGCGCAAACAAAAACAGTGACCGGCACAGTGACAGCCGCTGATGACGGGCAGCCGATGATCGGAGTGAGCATCTCAATAAAAGGAACAACGAAAGGTGCAGTAACGGATATCGACGGGAAGTATCAGTTGACGCTGGAAACCGGCGAAGATGTTCTGGTGCTTTCCTACATCGGTTATCAAACTCAGGAAGTGAGTGTGGGAGACCGGACAGTTGTTGATGTAGTGATGAAACAAAATGTGCAAACGCTGAATGAGCTTGTGGTTGTTGGTTACGGAACACAACGCAAGAGCGATCTCACCGGCTCTGTTTCTTCTGTGCGCGGTTCTGATCTCACAAAAATTCCGTCTCAATCTGCAGAGCAGGCGCTGCAGGGAAAAGTCGCAGGCGTGCAGGTGACTACGCCGTCAGGTGCGCCGGGTTCAGTGCCGGTGATTCGTGTGCGCGGTGTCGGCACTTTTAACAATGCCTCGCCGATTTTCGTGGTGGATGGTGTGATTCTTGACGACATTTCTTTTCTCAATTCCGCCGACATCGAATCCATGGAAGTTTTGAAAGATGCATCAGCGACAGCTATCTACGGCTCGCGCGGCGCGAATGGTGTGATCATCATCACCACGAAACAAGGAACAGCCAACAAAGGAAAAACTGTTGTGACGTTCGGTGCAGAATACAGCGATCAGCATCTGGCGAAAAAAATTGATCTGCTAAACGGTGCTGAATTCGGTGCTTACGTGAATGATTTCATGCCGGGCACTTACAACAATCTCGATGCGTTACCGAATACCGATTGGCAGAGTCTCATCTTTCATGATGCGCCGATGATGAATTATGAAGTGTCAGCTTCGGGCGCTTCGGATAAAACATCTTATTACCTGGGGCTGGGTTACTTCAATCAGCAGGGCATCATTGACAAATCAAATTATCAGCGACTTTCACTCAAACTCAACAACACCTACACACTTTCACAACACATCAAGTTTGGAAACAACATCACGTTTGCTCCATTCACGCAACAGAATGCTCCGAATGCAACATACGGTGCGTATCGTGCTCAACCTGTGATTCCTCCGTACAATCCCGACGGCTCCTATGCTGAAGTGCCCGGCGTGGGAAATCCGCTCGCGGATATTGAGTACACAAATAATTATGAACGCGGATTGCGCGTAGTCGGAAATGTTTATGGTGAAGTGACTTTCCTGAAATCATTTTTATTCCGCTCGAGTTTCGGAACGGATTTGAACTACAATGAAAATCGTTCGTTCACTCCGGTGTTTTATGTTTCTCCGCAGCAGCAAAATGAAACGAGTGATCTCTTCGTCGGCAATTCGCATGATGTGTTATGGCTTTGGGAAAACACACTCAACTACAAAAAAGATTTTGGCAAGAGCAACATCGATGCACTGGCAGGCTACACGATGCAGGATGAAACTTCAGAATTCCTGGGCGCATCAGGAGAAAATATTTTAGGCGACACGAAAAATCTCTGGTACCTGAATGCTGATAACATTGTGCCCACTTCGATTCAAAACGGCGTTGATCCCGATCATAATTTTTCAATCATCTCGTATTTGTTCCGGGTGAATTACACGTACGACAATCGCTATCTGCTCACCGCAACTTTCCGTCGCGATGGTTCTTCGAAATTTTCACAGTCAAACCGCTGGGGAAATTTTCCGTCATTCGCTGCAGGGTGGAATATTTCGCAGGAAAAATTCATGCAGGGCGTTTCGGCAATTTCAAATCTGAAAGTGCGAGCAAGCTGGGGTGAAATTGGAAATGATAAGATCACCTACTCCGATCAATATGCGCTCGTCGTCAATCAGCAGAATGCTGTCTTCGGACAAAATGAAATTCTTGTTCCCGGTTCTTCCTATGGAAAAACAGGAAATCCTGATTTAAAATGGGAGACAACAAAACAAACTGACATCGGTCTTGAAATTGGTTTTCTGAAAAATCGATTGACAGGAGAATTCGATTATTACTCGAGAACTACCGATGATATTCTTGTTGAACTTTCAACACCGGGTTACACAGGCAACGGCGAAGGAGTGAAGGTTCGTTACAATGCCGGTTCTGTTCTCAACCGCGGTCTCGATTTTAATATCGCATGGCAGCAAGATGTAAGTGATTTTCATTATCGTATCGGCGTTCTCGGATCCACCATTCATAATGAAGTGTTGAGTGTTGGAGGAAACAGCGGAGTGGATTCCACATTGGTCGGTGGTGACTTGGGGAATGGTTCCACGGTAACGCTCAGCCAGGCGGGCCATCCCATTGGAGCATTTTATGGCTACACGATTGATGGTCTCTTTCAGAATCAGAATGAGCTCGATTCCTATCCACACGAGACACTCTCAGGTGTCGGTGATCTTCGCTATGTTGATTTGAACGGTGATGGCGTGATCAACGCAAGTGACCGCACGTTCATTGGTTCGCCAATTCCTACTTTTATTTATGGTTTCAGTTTGGAAGGATCATGGAAAGGCTGGGGAATCTCACTGGACTTCCAGGGACAAATGGGCAATGATCTTTATAACGGAAAAGAAGCCGTGCGTCCTGATCTATACAATTTCGAACATCACGTGGTGAATCGCTGGACGGGTGAAGGCACAAGCAACACCGAGCCGCGCGCTTCTTCCGGCGGAGTGAATTGGCTTCCCTCCACACGATTTATTCAGAGCGGAAGCTTTCTTCGCTTGCGCAGTGCGACAATCTACTATGATCTGCCGCAAAAGATTGCGAGCAAGATGGACATGACACAGGCGAGAATTTATCTGCGCGGCACCAACGTTTTCACTGTCACCAAATGGACGGGATACACGCCTGAAATTGGCGGCAGTGATGTGTTGTCGAACGGAATCGATCTCGGCACCTATCCGATCACTTCTGTTTATTCAATAGGTCTCAACGTCACATTCTAAAACGAGAAAAGAAACCATCATGAGATCATACAAAAATATTTTCCTTGCAGCAGCAGCGATGCTTTCGATCTTCATTACTTCCTGTTCTGATTTTCTCACGAAAGAACCACAGGGAAATCTTACGCAGAATGATTTTCCGGTCACTGCTGATCAGGCTTTGCTTGCAACGAATGCGTGCTACAGCACGTTGCGCAACTGGTATTTTCACTGGGGAGGTTACCCCATTCTCGACATCATGAGCGATGATGCGAGGAAAGGAAGTAATCCCACTGATCAGGGGCCAACAGTAGGTCCTTATGACAATTTCGCAATTACAACTTCGCAAGATGGATTGGATCGCTGGTGGCAAGCCCTCTACGAGGGAGTGAAATTTACGAACGTCGTGATCCTGAAAGTTCCAGACATCGACATGGATGCAACATTGAGAAATCGATATGTCGGTGAAGCAAAATTTCTGCGTGCTCTGTATTATTTCGATTTAGTGCGTGCGTGGGGAGATGTTCCCATTGTCAATTCCCTGACTCCTGATCTTCATTTACCTCGCTCCCCGAGAGATAGTGTGTATGCACTTATCGTGAGCGATTTGAATTTTGCAATTAATAATCTTCCTGAACGCAGCGAGCAGTCTACGGCTGATTATGGCCGGGCAACAAAGGGTGCAGCAGAATCATTGCTCTCCAAAGTTTACATCTTCATGGCTGACCTTCATCATGATCAGGCCGATTGGCAAAATGCAGCCACCTATGCTGAAGAAGTGATCAACTCTCAGCAGTACGCGCTCGATCCGGATTTCGGTCATACGTTTTCTGTTGACGGGCAATTCAATTCTGAATCTGTCTTCGAGATAGGAGCCATTGGACAAGATGATGTGACCAAAGGCGGTAATCAATATGGAAATACTCAAGGTGTGCGCGGCACTCCGAATCGCGGATGGGGATTCAACCGTCCCACACCTGATCTGATGCATTCATTCGAACC